>Ga0308159_1000126_pt1 | contig 271366 bp, 234 predicted proteins | sample PhyCR1_FD_201040 | JGI IMG/M metagenome (GOLD analysis project Ga0308159, IMG submission 201040) | Phyllosphere microbial communities from UC Gill Tract Community Farm, Albany, California, United States - DLSLC.R1 | ecosystem: Host-associated > Plants > Phyllosphere > Unclassified | place... | reverse complement strand
AAGTTTAATTCTCTGCCACCAGTGTTATCTGTGTGACCAGCTAATTTTAAGCTAAAGTTTTTCTCTACCAATAAACCAGCAACACGGTTTAATGAAGCATATGATTTAGAACGGATGGTTGATTTACCTAAATCGAATTCTAAGTTAGAGATGGCATCTTTAACTACTTTACGATCTTCTTCAGTGATTACTTTTGTTTCTCTGATAATTTCACGTTGTACTTTGATTGGGCAACCTGAACCATCTACCACAGTACCTGATCCAGTTCCTGGGCATTTATCAAATTTGTTTGCAACACCATCATTATCGTCATCAGCTAAATCTTTAGCATATTGATCTCTATCGCGTTGTGCATTTTGCTCAGCAGTAGATAATGCTGCTCTTAATTCAGCACTTTCTGCAGCACTTTCTTTACGTAAGTTCGCTAATGAACTGTAATTTTGTAATTGTGGTTTTTCTTTACTACCCAATGCAAATTCTAAACCTGCGTGTGCATAAGCAAATCTGCTTTTCGGTAAAGATTCAGGAGATTTAAGAAAGTTAACATCGTAACCTAAATCAATGTTGATTCCTTTTGCAACACCTAATTTAACACCTGCACCAACTGGGATAAACCATCCTTCTCTGCCATTACTTTCGCTAACAACTGCGCCAGTTGTACTGTAATCAGATGACATATATCCAGCACCACCTTTTAAGTATGGGATTAAAACAGCATTCTCGTTATTGATGTTGATGTTTGCAACATTAAAAACTGCTGTTAAAGCGCCAGACCATTCTACACTTTGTTGAAAATCGGTTGTTCCATTTGTTGATTTAATGTTTCCTCTTAAGAAATCAGCCTGTAAACCCAAAGATGGTAAAATCTGTTTTCTAACATTTGCACCGTAACCGATACTTTTAAATTCTTTAGCTCTAACGCTTCCAGAACCAAAGATTGTGTTTGGAGAAAGTATTCCTCCGTGTACACCTACACTCCAAGTGCGGAAAGACTTTTCGCCAAATCTAGTACCCATTGTGCTTGTTGCAGTTGGTGTTTCTTGCGCAAACAACTGAGATGATAATCCCAATAGTGCAACCAACATTGCTGATTTTGTAATTCTCGTATTCATGTTCTTTTTTATCTTTTGTATTAGTGGTTAAACAGCATTTTTACCTTACTGTTTTGCCTCTCCTTAGAAAAAACCTTGCCAAAGTGAAAATAAATAGGCAATCGCCAAGGAATCAGAAGATTAGATAGATCACAAACGTATATAAAAAAGTTACATTAGCGTTAAAATTATGTTAAAATCTGTATAGTTTTGAGTACATATTGAGTTTCTTAACCCGTAGAACTCACGAGTGAAGACTGTTCGTCCTGGCAAACGAGCCATTAAACAAGCTCGTTTGCCAGTTCAAATAAGGTTAATATGAGCCAAATCTTCGTATAATGAATCCCGAGTCTCAAATTTTAACATGGCGAAAAGATGAATAAAGGTTACAATCTCAATTTCGCGAAGAAATCCCAAAAAACAATTCCGGCAGAAATTACGATGTTAAAAGAGTGTTTGGTTCCGAATTGTGGAATTTCGATACATTCGTCGATTTTCGACATTACTTCATCGCTTACGCCATCAACTTCATTACCAAAAATTAACGCATATTTTTTGGTTGAATCTGGTTTGAATGTGTTGAGCATCGTACTCTTTTCTGCCTGTTCTATCGCCACAATTTCATATCCATTCGCCCGCAGATCGTCTACCGCAGAAACAGTATCTGCATAGTGTACCCAATCTACTGATTGCGTTGCACCTAAAGCTGTCTTTTCTATCTCCCGATGTGGCGGCTGTGCAGTAATGCCGCAGAGTATCACTTTTTCTAAAGCGAAACCATCTGCTGTGCGAAATATGGAACCAACGTTGTGCATGCTACGCACATTGTCTAACACCGCTACTACAGGTAATTTCTCCTGGGCCTTAAATTCCTCAACATCCGGACGATTCAATTCGTCTAATTTTAATTTTCTCATTTTGATATCTGGCGTGCATTATTCTGGTATTGCACGATGTCTGTTTGTGGTATTAAATTTTTATCGGGCCATTGCCGATTTCACTTATATATATAGCGGCTGCATAACCGATATTCGCTACATAATAATCTGTAAGCTGTTTGGCAAAGTCTTCTTCAAAACCTTTCTCTAACAAGGCAATTGCACAGCCACCGAATCCGGCACCTGTCATTCGTGCGCCAATTACGTGTTCGTAAGTTGAGCAGAAATCTACCACCGCATCGAGTTCGCTACCACTCACTTCATATAGTGTTTTCAGGGATTCATGAGATGCATACATTAATTTTCCGAATTCTGTGAGTTCTCCACGATTGAGCGCTTTTGCCGCCAAATGAACCCGATCATTTTCTTTGACCACATGTGTTGCCCGATTCAGAATTGTTTCATCTGTAATCAGATGGCTGTGTAAAGCGAATTTATCAGCGGTTAATTCGCAAAGATTGTGCAGGGTAATTTCTTCGTTTAGTAATCTTAATGCGGTTTGGCACTCCTCCACGCGCTCATTGTATTTTGAGTCTGCTAATTCCCTCGGTTTATTCGTATTGATAATGGCTAATACATAGTTTCCCAGGTTTATATCAACCATTTTATATTTCAATGTGTCGCAATCCAATACTATTGCTTTGTCTTTTTCACCAAATGCAACGGCAAACTGATCCATGATCCCAGAATTTAAGCCGATGAAATCATTCTCAACCCGCTTGGCCATTTTTACCAGTTCGAGTTTATCATAACCTAAATCAAGTAGATCGTTTAGGGCAAATGCGGTAGCAACTTCAATCGATGCAGAGGAGGACAAGCCAGAACCAATTGGAATATTTCCGTAGTAAAGGAAATCAAGTCCTGGGATTTGTTTGCCATCTTTAAGAAATTCGTTGGTGATTCCCAGAGGATAATTTACCCAGAGACTTCCTTGTTTTTCATGGTTTTTGTTTCCTTCAATTGTTAGCTGCTCTTCAAAATTCAGGCTTTTCATCCTATGGTTTCCATCGGCATTTGGAGCGATGGCGAGCCAGGTTCCTAAAGTAATGGCACATGGCATTACAAGGCCTCCATTGTAATCAATATGTTCGCCAATTAAATTTACGCGACCGGGTGCAAAGTAAATGGCAACAGGATTTTTACCATAATGTTCCGCAAATTTTTGTTCTAGATTAATCTCCATTTGGCTAAAAATATTTATTAAAGGCAAGTAATAATGGTATGTTTGTTTTTGAAACAAAAGCCCTAAGTTACAATTTATGAGCGTTCAGCAGATATCAACAGGTAAATTTATTGATGGCGAAGAAGTATTCGCAATCGAACTCATCAATAGCAAAGGCACTTACGTTAAGATCTTTAATTACGGTGCTATTATTAACAAATTTATAGTAGAAAATAGTCAGGGTGAAAAGCAGGATATTGTGCTTGGCTTTGACGAATATGAGCAGTATACTAACCCTGATTATTTTGTCAATTATCCCTACATCGGAGCCGTAATTGGTCGATATGCGAACCGCATTAAAGGTGGTAAGTTTACAGTGGAAGGGGAGCCTTATCAACTGGAATTGAATACCGTTGACAGTACCTTACATGGTGGTTTGGTAGGCTTCGACAGAAAAGTTTGGGATGTTATCGATCTTAATGATAGTCAGAATTCAGTGACGCTAGAATATGAAAGTTTAGATGGCGAAGAAAATTTTCCAGGTAATCTCATTGTTGATTTAACTTTTGAATTGACTGAAAACGATGAACTGATTCTAAGTTACGAAGCTGAAACCGATGCGGCAACACCAATCAATTTAACCCATCATGGTTATTTCAATTTGGCTCCAAATGGTGGAAATGTAAGTAAACATCAGCAACAAATTTTTGCTTCCCATTACCTCGAGCAGGATGAAAGCTATTCAGTAACCGGGAAACTGATTCCTGTTTCTGGAACGCCCCTGGATTTTACGGCAGTCAAAGAAATTGGAAAAGACTGGAATGAGGAAACCGGATATGACCAATCTTTTGTGTTGGATAAAATCTATGGAGACCTTTCATTAGCGAGCAAAACAATTGAAGCAGAAAGCGGGTTAACCTTAAGTGTATACACTACAGAGCCGATTGCGCATTTTTATACTGCGAAATACCTGGAGGTGAAGAACGGAAAGGGAGGGAGAGATTACGTGGGCTTCGATGGTTTTTGTGTGGAAACACAACATCACCCAAATGCAGTAAACATCCCGGAATTTCCGACAACAATCTTGCAGCCAGATGATTTGTATACGCAAACAACCATTTATAAAGTTTCTTTAAACAAATAAATTATGTTTACCAAAGAAGATATTCAAGCCGCAGAGTCTAAAATTAAAACAGGATCAGATTTTCCACAGTTTGTAAAAGAACTGAAAGATCTGGGCGTGGTAAGAAATGATGTTTATGTTTCGAACGGATTATCTGCTTACTTCGCAAGTGAAGAAGAGGTGTTACAGATAAGCCCGGAAGAATACCCGGAACTGGTAATTAACGTAGAACCATCGGTAGAAAAACTGAAGCATGCTTTGAAAATTCACCAAACCGGAGAAACAGGCTTTATTTCTTTTTGTGAGCAAGCAGCAGACGCAGGCGTTGAAAAATGGATTACAGATGTGGTGGACATGACCTGTATTTATTATGACACCGCTGGGAACGAATTAGTGAAAGATACCATTGCCGAAGTTTAGCGAAAGTCTTTAAAAAATGGTTAGGCTTTAATGGCTTAACCATTTTTGGTTTCTGGAGTTTTTATCTAGATTCGCTCCAGAACCAATTTGATTGCCTGATCGACTATCTTTTGCGGCGCTTTGCTAAATTCTAAATTTACGCGGCTGGCTAATATGGCATTGATTGATAATGCTTTATGACCTAAAACATTGGCCAACGCATAAATTCCAGCGGTTTCCATTTCCAGATTGGTAATGCGATACTGATTGCTATGGAAACTATTAATCAGATTTATAAAGTTAGGAACGGCATTTATGGCCCTAACCATTCTTCCCTGAGGGGCGTAGAACCCTGGAGCTGTAATGGTAATTCCTTTTGGTAAATCTTTTCCAACAGTCGCTAGCAAAGTTTCATCAGCAGCTGTTAAATAGGGATTAATGTTTTTGAGATGGCCAAAATGTGATTGTACAGCAGCTAGCAGGTCACTGTCCTCTTGAGATGGATGGCTTACATAGTAGTTCATCAGTGCATCCATTCCTAAACCATGGGAAGAAGCTAAAATGGTACCCATAGGGATGTCTGCCTGAACCGCGCCAGAAGTGCCAACGCGAATAATATTTAACGAGGTAAGGCGGCTTTTAATCTCTCGTGTGCTGAAATCAATGTTAACTAAGGCATCCAATTCATTAAAAACAATATCGATATTATCTGTACCAATCCCAGTGGAAATTACCGTGATCCGCTTGTTGCCGATGTAGCCGGTATGGGTAATAAATTCTCTTTTACCTTTTTTGTATTCAATGCGATCAAAATATTTACTAACGTCGCCAACACGGTCGGGGTCACCAACGGTAATTACATGGTCGGCAACATCGCCTGGTAGTAAATTTAAGTGATAAATGCTCCCGTCAGGATTAATGATTAGGTCGCTCTCCGCTATTTTCATATTTATTGATTTTAATGCTGCTAAACTGTTTCGATGTATTTTAATTTCACTGCTGCGATCTTGTCAAATTTACCGAGCACCTGGTTCAGATGAGACTTTCTTACTTCAAATCTCAGGCAACAATGAATATCAAACTGTTGTGATAAAATTTGTAAGTCTTCATCTTTGATCAGTTTCATTACTTCATTCATTTGCAAATAATCAAAACTCACTTCATAAATGTCATTTACAGTTTTAGTAAATACTTTAGATGCTTTAATCGCCTCAATACTTGCGTTTTTATAAGCATTAATCAAACCCGGAACGCCTAATAATGTCCCTCCGAAGTACCTTACCACAACAACTAATACGTTGGTAATATCTTCTGATAAGAGACAATTTAAAATTGGCCGTCCCGCAGTACCAGAAGGCTCACCATCGTCATTTACACGAAATACAGAACGGTCTGGTGTTAACCGGTAAGCGTAGCAGAAGTGATTTGCTTTGCCATGTTCTGCCTTTAATTTCATTATTAGCGGCTTAACTTCCGTCTCAGACCGAATAGGGAGGGCGAAGGCAAGAAACTTACTTCCTTTATCACGGAAGATACCCTCAGCGGCAGCTTCTATTGTTTTATAAGAATCATCGAACAACATTTTGCGATAGCGTAATAAAGATTACGGCCACAAGGGCCAAACCAATTCCAACGTAATTTAATTTACTCAATTTCTCTTTAAAAACGAGTATCCCGACCAGACTTCCCACCAGGATCACACCTAAATTCATCGCAGCAAACACGGTAGAAGGATTTTCTGATAAAGCCTTGTGTGCTTTCATGTAAAAAAGAATATTACCAAAATTGAAAAAACCAAGAATCAATCCACAGGCTAAATTCACCAGTTGTAACTTGGTTCTTTTTGTAATTACGAGATAGGATACAATGGTAAGGGAAACCAGAAATGCCATGGTAAACACCGTGAAGATGGAGGTTGTATAAGGTATTGTTTTATATAGGGCGATCTGTTTAAAGAGGACGTCTATTACACCGAAACCGAGAAATACGGCTATTGGATAGATCCAGTTACTTGATTTCTTCTCCTGATCAGATTTGCGGATAAAGGTAAGTAAGATGGCTAAAAATCCCAGTCCGAGTCCAATTAGCTTGTACTGGTTGAACCCTTCTTTAAAAATAAAGTAGGCGGCAAGAATTGGAATAAACAAGGATAATCGCTGTGCAATATCTGTCTTTACTATGCCGAGTTTCTTAACAGATGCAGCCAGTACCAAAAATATGGATGGCAATAAAATAGCAAGTGCGATGTAAATTGGCCATGGTGCGGAAGGAGTTATTAAATTTACTTCTGGCTTAAACAATAGAAAACATAATGTTAAAGCAGTAAAATAGTTCACCGTAACGGCTTGTATAATATTGATTTGGTAACGCTTTGCAAGCTTCAGTAAAATTGCAACGGTAACGCTACAGATAACGCTTAATAAAATGTATATCATTTATTTAGGTTGTTTATATAAATGGAAAGTTGATCTTTACCAATTTGAATCTGCTCAGTTAAATTTCCATTAATTGTTGGAGAAGGCACCCCCTCATCCCAGCTATTAGAAGAGGTAAAAATTCTGGCTTCATCCCAAAGATCTGCTTCTAAGAATTGTCTTAAAATGTGTGCGCCACCCTCAATAATGACGGATTGAAGATCCATCAAATAAAGTTGGAAAGCAATTTTTTGGGCAAGATAGAAATGCATGTCTTCCATTTGTATATAGTGGATATTGTCATCAACATCGGTTTTAACTTCATTGAATATGATCGTTTTTGCAGCCGCATTATATACATTGTTTGTCGCCGGAATCTGAAGGTTTTTATCAATCACTAGTCGAATCGGATTTTTTCCCGGAAATTCCCTACTCGTTAATTGCGGATTATCCATTAAAGCCGTTTGCTTGCCTACTAAAATTGCATCTTCTTCGGTTCGCCACTGGTGTGCCAACCGCTTAGCCAATGCACCGCTAATCCATTTTTGATGCCCGTCTTTCGTAGCGAAATAACCATTTGCAGTTTCTGCCCATTTTAAAATGATATATGGCCTTTTCTTTTCAATCCGCGTAAAGAAGCGGCGATTAAAATGGCGGCATTCATCGTCTAAAACACCACTAATTACTTCTATTCCTGCATTTTTTAATTTTTGGATACCTTTTCCATCTACACCATCGAAAGGATCTCGATTCCCGATCACCACCTTTTTTAGCTGGTGTTTTACAAATAAATCTGCACAGGGAGGCGTTTTGCCAAAATGAGCGCAAGGCTCCAGATTAACGTAAGCGGTGGCTTGTTTGAGCAGATTCTCAGCTCCATCACCATATTTATCAATTACATTTTGTACGGCATTCGGCTCGGCATGGGCTTTCCCGAACTGTTTATGATAGCCTTCACCGATAATTTTTCCGTCGACAACAATTACGCAGCCCACCATCGGGTTAGGGTTAACGTTGCCAATAGCCAGGGCAGCCAGCTCCAAACATCTTTTAAGATAAAACTCATCGCTCATTAGCGCAAAAGTAACAAAAAAATGCACGTTCAATTCTGGTATGTAGAAATGATATGGTTGCAATTAAGTAATTTTACCACAATGAAAATTGAGGCGATAGCAGAACAATATAAAATTGAATTGGAGACAATGTATGGTGATGAGGAAGCATTGGCGCTGTTCGGATTATCTGCAGAACACGTTTTAGGTTTATCACCGATAAAGTTGAAAATGGCTAAAAACTCATCTGCAAATTTTGTAGACGTTCAAAAACTGCTGAGTATTCTCAATGATTTGAAAATTGGCAAACCGATTCAGCATATTTTAGGAGTAGCTCATTTTTATGGTGCGGTATTCGAAGTAAATGAATATGTATTAATTCCAAGACCGGAAACAGAAGAATTGGTTGACTGGATCATTAATGATTATGCAGACGTTCGCACGGAAAGCCTTAAAGTACTAGACATTGGAACGGGTTCTGGATGCATTCCCATTTCACTGAAGACCTATCTGCAGGCATTCGATGTAACTTCTTTAGACATTTCTGCGGAAGCGATCGCTGTTGCTACTAGAAATTCAGAATCAATAGGTGCACAAGTGGATTTTATAGAAGCTGATATCCTAACCTACGAAAGTGACCGCAAATATGATATTATCGTAAGTAATCCTCCCTATATCCGTGAATTGGAAAAGCAGGAAATGCATGAAAATGTTTTAGCCCACGAACCACATTTGGCGCTATTCGTAACCAACGAAAACCCTTTGCTTTTTTACACCGCCATTGCTGATTTCGCAGCTAAAAATCTAAATACCGGTGGAGTTTTATATTTTGAAATTAATGAGTATTTAGCTGATCAGATGATAGAGATGCTATCTGCTAAAGGTTTTGCTAATATTGATTTAAGGAAAGATATGCAAGGTAAAGACCGTATGATGAAGGCTATGATCTCGGATGAAAATGTGTAATCACTTCCCGTAAATAATCACGATCGATATGGGTATAAATCTCTGTTGTGGTGATGCTGGCATGTCCAAGCATTTCCTGAACTGCCCGTAGGTCTGCACCACCCTCAATCAGATGCGTTGCAAAAGAATGGCGTAAGGTATGCGGACTGATGGTCTTCTTTATTCCCGTTGTAATGGCGAGGCTTTTAATCAGGTTAAAAATGGAGATTCTGGAAAGTTTTGCGCCGAATCGATTTAGGAAAATGAAATCCTCATTCCCCTTTTTTATCTTCATATGCACCCGAACTTGTGTGAGGTAAAGATCCAGAAGCTTTAAGGCTACACCTCCAATTGGCACTAAGCGTTCTTTATTACCTTTTCCAATTACTTTAATGAATTCAATTTGCGGGAACAAATTAGAGATTTTGAGCTCAGTAAGTTCGGTAACCCTTAAGCCGCAACCATAAAGTACTTCTAGAATCGCCTTGTTTCGCATTCCTTCCGCTTTGGAAGCGTCAATTGCATCAATAAGCTGATTAATCTCATTAATGTTTAAGGTATCAGGCAATTTTCTGCTCAATTTTGGCGCCTCTATCAGGCCCATGGGATTATTGACTAAAACGTCTTCTAGAATGAGGTAAGTGAAAAAGGCTTTGAGGCCAGAAATTACCCTAGCCCGTGTGCTGGCAAGCATACCCAGTTCATTTAGCCACGAAATAAACGATTTTAAATCTGCTGTGGAGATTTCGTTTAGGTTTGGTGATTGATTAAGGGACTGAAAATATTGAACCAACTTTTCAATATCGCCAAGATAAGCGTCAACTGAATTTCCAGAGAGCGATCGCTCCAACTTTAAGTACGATCTGAAACCCTTTATATAAGATTGCCACACAGCCTCGTCGTTTAGTTAGATAGTCATCATTGCGCATCAAAGATAGGATGATTTGTGTAAGCCATAGAATTCATTTATTAGAAAAGGAGATATTTTTATCTTCAATGCGTATAATTGCAATACAGTTTAGGTGGCTAACTTAAATGTGAAAGATCAGAAAACCTATCAATATCCGAATGAAAGTACAAATTATCAATGGGCCGAATTTAAATTTATTAGGCGTTAGAGAACCGTCAATCTATGGCAATACCAGTATCGAAGACTATGTGAAAGAATTGAAAGCCCTTTACACCGATGTCACAATTGAATATTATCAGAGTAATGTAGAAGGCGAGTTGATCAATAAACTTCATGAAATAGGTTTTAGTTATGATGGCATTATTTTAAATGCTGGCGGTTATACCCATACTTCCGTGGCATTGGCAGATGCAATCGCTGCAATTAAAACACCAGTTGTGGAAGTACATATCTCTAACATCTATGCGCGTGAAGAATACAGACATGTTTCGCTAACAGGAAAAAACTGTCAGGGTGTATTAACTGGATTTGGGATGAATGGATACCGTTTAGCATTGGAAAGTTTATTAATTAAGAAATAGAATGATGCTCCGGAAAACGCTTCTCTTATTTTTACTGTTGGCTGCCATAACAGTTAAGGCACAAAACGCCGACCTAAAGCAAACTGTACTGAATGAAACAGCTGTGGTTAGGGGAGAAGACGGCAACGTATATCCGTATGTATTTTGGCGGAAATTAATGTCGACTGGTAAATATGGGTTAAAGACCCGGGGTACGAAAACGGAGGGCGGTTTAACAGAGTATCTGATTTTTGAGCTTTCAGAAGCCCAAAAGATAAGCTATTTCGAAAACATGCCGAAGCCCAGGCCAAGCGTTTCATTTAAGGAAGGTGAGGATTTTACAGGCTTCAAAGTAACCGACATTGATGGCAACAAGTTCGACTTCCGGGAAGCAAAAGGAAAGGTAATTGTGTTGAATTTCTGGTTTATTAATTGTCCACCATGTAGGCAAGAAATTCCACAACTAAACGAACTGGTCGCGAGGTATAAAGATAATCCAGACGTTGTTTTCTTAGCTGTTGCAACTGATGAAAAGTATGATCTGCAAAAGTTCTTAAAAAGCAATCCTTACCATTACAATGTAGTTCATAACGGCCGCTATCTGGCCAGCAAATATTCGGTAACATTGTATCCAACGCACGCCGTTATTGATAAACAAGGCAAAATAAAGTTTAGTACCGTTGGTCTTGCCGCAAATACCATCCACTGGATCAGGAAATCTATTGATGAATCCTTAACCGCGAACTAAATCTTTAAAAAACCTGATTTTTTTGATGAAGAAGGCCCAAACCACGCTGTTATTATAAACGCCAGTATGTTCGGTATACGGTATTTGATTAGTTTTTCGCTTCTGATTTGTTTTAACAATGGAGGTAATGAAATGCCAGTGACCCTTACTCACAGCTAAGGTAAATTTAGGCTTTCCGCTAAGCAGAAAGTGCCACCAGGCAATAAAATCAATACACATTCGGATGGAAATTCTGAAAATTGCATCCCCAACCGGCAGATTTTTCTGCATGATGATTAAGTTATTCCTAAAATTTAAATAGGTTTTAAAAGGGTTTTCGGTTTGCAAAGTTCCACCGCCAACATGGTAAACTTCAGCATCCGGACAATACATCACTTTATAGTTAAGGTTTTTCAATCTCCAGCAAAGATCAATCTCTTCCATATGGGCAAAAAGATCTGCATCCAGACCGCCTGTTTCTTTCCAATGTTTGCTTTTAATGAAGAAGGCCGCTCCACTGGCCCAAAAAACCTCTGATTGCTCCTCGTATTGGCCCTGATCTTCTTCATAAACGTTAAATAAACGGCCACGACAGAATGGATAGGCATAAATATCGAGGTATCCTCCGGCAGCACCTGCATACTCAAATTGACTTTTATGCAATTGAGATTTTATTTTGGGTTGTGCCGCAGCAATCGCTGGGTCGCTTTCCATTAAAGCTATTACGGGTTTAATCCAGTTTGGTTTAACTTCAACGTCTGAATTAAGGAGAATGTAATAATCTGCTTCCACATGCTCCAATACCTTATTGTAGCCGCCGGCGAAACCGTAATTCTGATCGTTTTTAATGATTTGAACGGTTGGAAAGTTTTGCTGAAGGAAGGCAACAGAATCATCAGTAGAAGCATTATCGCCCACAATTACTTGCAGGTTGTCATACTCAGAGTGCAAAACGCCTGGCAAAAATTGATTTAGAAATGCTTTTCCATTCCAGTTTAAAATAACAACGGCTACTGATGGGTTCATTGGGGTAATTCTGGTTTAAACTTCCAGCGTTTATGGCTCCAAAGCCAATATTGCGGATGTTCTTTAATAATATCTTCTAAAAATTTAAAGTGAAGGCCTGTTATCTCATATTCTTTCATCTCTGACGGATGAAGGCACATCGGCAATACTTCTACGTGATAATAGCCTCTTTTTATTACCGTTACCTTGAAATAGTATATCGGTCTGTTGGTAGATTTTGCGATCTTTTCTACACCGAGCAAAGCAGCTGTCGGCTGGTGGAGAAAATTCAGAAAATACTTGCTGTCTTCACGTGTAGGTGCCTGATCGCTGGCAAAGCAGAGCAATGTTGGTTCGTTTTTATAAGCCGCCATACCTCTTAAGGTCTGCCGCATGGCGATAAAAACATTGCCATATTTGGTTCTCAGTTTATCAAACCAAGACTCAAAGATCTTATTGCTGAGCGGTTTGTAAATCACCATTGTTTTTGCAGATAGGCTTAACCCAAGTGCAAGTGTTCCGAGTTCCCAGTTTCCGTAATGGCCTGTACATGCCAGAACACTTTCACCAGCGGCGAAGTGGGCCTCAAGCTGTGATAATCCTGAAAACTTCACCCGCTTTAGGGTTTCTTTTTTGGATATGGTGCACATTTTAATGATCTCAAAAATCAAGTCTGACAAAAAACCGAAGAATTTCTTTTCAATCTGAATAATTTCTGAGGGAGATTTTTCCGGAAAAGACTGGATCAGATTTTTGCGAACTACTTTTTTTCGATAACCAATTACGTAATAAAGCAGATAATATAGTAATCTTGCAAAACAAAAAAGCAAGGGTAGAGGCAACAGCGAGATCAGGAATAAAAAAAATACGCCCAGATGCGCAAATCCTCTTTTAATCATTATTTTTAAAACGTTTCAGCTACAAACATAAATTTTCAAATGCAGAATACAGCAATACTTCCATTATTTTATCTTCCACCGGTTGGCTACTTCAGCTTATTAAAAGAAGTTGGAGAAGATTTTTTAATAGAAAAAAACGAACACCTGGCGAAGCAAACTTACCGGAACCGGGCGAGTATTTATTCACCGAATGGAAAGTTAGACTTGACTGTACCGATTATCAAAGGTGCTAAAAATCACACCAAAATGAAAGATGTGCGAATCAGTTACGATTTTAAATGGCAACGTTTGCATTGGTTAAGCCTGGAGACCTGTTACCGCAGTTCTGCATATTTTGAGTTCTATGAAGATGAAATGGCGAGATTCTATAATCAAAAGTTCGACTTTCTTTTTGATTATAATCTGGAAATACTTTCCTGGATTACCAAAAAGCTAAAATTACCATATGAATTGAATGTAACCACAAGTTATGAAGACGATATTCCGGAAGCGCTGGATTTCAGGGGTATGATGAATCCAAAAAAAGCTGATGAGGGGGCAAACAATAAGCCATACTATCAGGTTTTTGAAGACAGGCATCAGTTTTTGCCTAATTTAAGCATTGTGGATTTGCTGTTTAATCAGGGTCCACAGGCCAAACTCTATCTATAATGGGAAAAAACAAACCACGTAATCGTCATAAGCACTACAACGTACCGGAGCCAGGCACTAGTCCGGGGAAATATGAAATTGACGAAAATGCATTGAAACCTAAAATCACGCTTCACATTTATAATGAATCCAGTTATAAAAAAGAAGATCTTGAGCACATCAATAACATTGATAAGCTTATTCAGAATAAGGATTTCTATTACTGGTTTGATATTAAAGGGCTGGCAGATCCAAATATTTTCGAAACACTGTTTTCAAAATTAGACATCAGTAGATTGGTTTTGGAAGACATCACCAGTTCCTATCAAAGACCAAAATTAGATGAGTATGATAATGATGACTATCTATTTTCGGTAAGCAGGCATTTGTATTTAGGCGAGGAAGATGTGCTTTGCAATGAGCAGATTTCCTTTATTTTATCAGAACGTACTTTGATTACTTTTCAGGAAACTTATGCTGATTGTTTCGAGCCCGTGAGGAAGCGTCTTGAAATTGGCAAGGGAAATATCCGAATTGGAGGAAGCAGTTATCTAATGTACGCAATTATGGATGTGATCGTAGATAACTACTTTGCACTGCTTAACTTCTGGGGAGAGGAGCTAGACGCAATTGAAGACCGGCTTTACGACCACCCTGATAGGCGCATTATGTTTGATACGCAGGCCATCAAACGATCGCTTATTACGATTAGAAAGGTAGCATGGCCGGAGCGGGATAAGCTCAATGATATTATCCGTTCAGATAGCGCATTGATCTCAGACCTCACCAAAACATACATGAAAGATGCTTACGACCATTGTATTCAAATCATCGATTTTATAGAGTCGCTTAAGGAGATTGCATCAGCAAATATTGACATGAATTTGTCCATCACCAGTAACAGGATGAACGAAATTATGAAAGTATTAACCATCATCTCATCGATTTTTATTCCCCTTACGTTTATTGCAGGAATTTACGGAATGAACTTTAGTCGGGAGGATCCGGTAACGGGTAAAGTATTGCCAGGTAATATGCCAGAACTCTATAGTCCGCATGGTTACCTTTGGACGTGGATTGTGATGGGCATTATTGCTATTGTACAAATTATTTATTTCTGGCGAAAAGGGTGGTTTAAATAACTTCGATAAGGTGCCAGATTTGGCAACGTGCAAGCGTAGAAATGAATAGGTGAAAATAAGTCAGTGGTATTAAGAGATCATTTCGAAAATTTTATAGATGAAAAGATTTGCAAGGCAGGTGGTCTGCGCTAATATATGGTGAAAGCAGCGGCGGAGTTGCATATTTGATTCTTAGTAAAATTTCATCAAAAACACGTCTATGCGAATACTTTGCTTTTGAGCGAACATGGATATCGTTGTTCAATGTAAAATCAAAACTTAATCTTTTATCACTTAAATGAAGAAGGCAGCTTTGCAATCATTCTAATGCTATATCAAAAATGGATGTAAAGAATAGGTTTAAATAAAGCTTTTATATTAGTAGCTTTAGCAGGTTTTAGGTTAGGTTAACAAGATGCAATCATTCGAAATAGATAAAAGCGACGTATTAAAGGTTAAAAATGCAGTTTTAGCCGGAGATGAAATACTGAAGGAAGTTTTGGCAGATTACCATGCTTCTGAAATAGCCATTCTTTTCGAACGCCTCGATAAATCTGAGCAGCAGCATATTATTAATTTGCTTCCTGCAGAAATTGCTTCTGAGATTATCTCCGAAATGGACGAGGAGTCTCACCCTGAAGATTTACTTTTTCAACTACATCCTGATAAACGTACAGAAATTGTTGAAGAACTGGATTATGATGATGCGACCGATATTATCTCGCAGCTGGAAGACCATGAGCAAAAGGAAATCCTGGAGGACCTGCAGGATGAACATGCCTCTGAAATCAGAAACCTTTTAACTTACGACGAAAAGACAGCCGGTGGTTTGATGAACACAGAGCTAATCTGTGTAAACATTAACCTCACGAAGAAAGATGCAATAGACGAAATCATCAGACAAAGTGAACAGATGGAAGAATTCTACACCATCTATGTAGTTGATGATCAGGAAATTTTTAGGGGTATTGTTTCTTTAAAGGATATTATAAAAGCCAGGCATGATGCAAAAATTACCGAATTGGTTAAAATCGATGCGGTTTATGTGCATCCAGATACCGACCAGGAAGAAGTAGCGAACCTGATTTCTCAATACAACCTTACGAGTATTCCAGTTATTGATGATGAGCAGAAGTTATTGGGTAGGGTTACTTTTGATGACGTGATTGACGTAATGGAAGCCGAGAGTACCGAAGACATTTTGAAAATCTCGGGTGTATCTGAAGATGAGGAATTAAGTGGTAACTGGGTAGAAGCAGTAAAATCCCGTCTGCCCTGGCTAGTCATTAATTTAGGAACTGCTTTTTTAGCATCATCTGTGGTGCGGTATTTTGACCCAACGATTAAACTAATTCCTTCTCTGGCCGCATACATGACCATTATTGCGGGCATGGGTGGCAATGCTGCTACGCAAGCGCTTGCCGTAACTGTTAGGCGTATTTCGCTATATGATTTAACCGATAAACAAGCTTATAGAACTGTCCTGAAGGAATTCACGGTTGGATTAATCAATGGGGCAGTAAACGGTCTTATCGTGTTTATTTTTGCCTTCTTCTTTGATGGAAATCCAATGCTGGGTTTGGTGATTTTTCTGGCAATGACTGGTAATTTACTTATAGCTGGTATTACAGGCGCAGGAATTCCTTTAATTTTAAAAAGGGTAGGCATTGATCCCGCAATTGCCTCTTCAATTATCATTACCACATTTACCGACGTGTTTGGCTTCATGCTGATATTAGGGCTGGCCAGTAAACTTCTTTTATAGCTAATTGATATCAAGCTTAATCGCCAAAGTATTCAAAATATAGCTTATCTAAGTTAATGCCTTATCATTACCGTGTCTTAAAGAAATTGCCTTATGAGCTTCACGTCTCTTCATCAGTGATCGCTTAATAAACAAAAAATTCCCGTCACTCTCACGAATAACGGGAATTCATATCAATTATAAATTCTATTTATACAGCAGTAACCCGTACGTCAATATTACCTTTTACCGCTTTAGAATACGGACAGGCTCTATGTGCCTTATCAGCAATCGACTGCGATTCTTCTAACGAAATACCTGGGATGTGAACATCTAAATCTGCTGATAAAACAAAAGCATTATCGGCTTTATTAAACGACACCAATACTTTAACATTGGCATCAGTTACATCAACACCTTCACGTTCTGCAACAGAACCTAAAGCGCCTAAGTAACACGGACCCCAGGCAGCTGCAAATAATTCTTCAGGATTTGTTGCACCGCCCTGTCCACCAAGTTCTTTTGGTTTTCTCAATTCAAAATCTAAAATTCCATCACTTGATTTTACATGACCATCTCTGCCGCCTGTAGCTGTAACTTCAGCTGTATATAACTTTTCCATGCTTAATTATTTCTTTAGTAAGTAAGGTTAACAAACCAACGCTGTCATTGTTTGATATAGCAATGCAACCCCTGCTAATAACCGGCTTTTGGATAGCAAACTAACAACCAGATCTAAATCTTAATTTTTACGGTTAATTTGTAGATATCATAAGCTACTTTCTGGATGAGATCAAATTGCTCTGGTACAAGATCTTCGCCTTTATGAATTTGAAAACCTGTATCGGCCACCCTAATCAAGGGAACATTGTCGATAACCGTTTTGCTTTGTTCCAGGTTCTCAATGGCCATGTTAAATAGGTAATCGGTGTTATTAGACATCGGTTTTAAAGCGTCGAAACTCTCGAAAGTAAATTCGTGTTCCTTATTATACAAAGAAAGCGTAGCGATATAGGAAGACAATAAATGATTCAACGTGGTAAACTGGTGAACTTCTTTGATAAAAAGTTGCTTGCTTTTTGGTTCAGAAAACATCCGTTGAAAAAGCGATGCCAGGTTCGCCGTACTTACATAAACCTCTTTTCGCGCTAACTTATATTCTGTTCTGTTATAGTTCTTGTCGAAATACAATCTAGCCACCTGCTCATAGTAGGCTTTATTGGCTTTGATAATATCCAACATGGCCTCCTTCAATTTTTCTCGTTCCCAGGTTGGGAAGAGCGAATAGCTCGCCAATAAGGCAATTCCAGAGCCGATAAATGTATCGTAAATGCGTTCTCGCGCAAGGGCAATAGATCCCATGCCTAAAAAATCGAACAGGATCAGGATGTAAGGCGTCATAAAGAGCACACTCACCACATAGTTTTTTCGCTGGAAGCTATAACTTCCAATCATACAAATCAAAAGAATAACGAAAAGTGTGTTTTTATCATCGATATAAGTCAGAACAGCCATTCCCACAAATGCGCCGACGGTTGTACCAATTAAGCGCTGATAGTTTCGCTCCTTAGTTAAACTGAACCCTGGTTTAGAAATCACCAGTATGGTTAGCAGAATCCAGTAACTGTGAGAGAAATCGAGAATCTCTGCAACGACAAAACCCAATAACATTACAACGGTAACCCTTAAAGAATGTCGAAACGTAGACGAACTGTAAGTTAAGTTTTCTGTAAAAAGCTTGAAGTCGAATTTCTGCCTTTTAATAAATCTTTCTGTATCCACTTCAGCCTGGCGAATATCTTTACTGGTTCTGACTTTAAAATAGCTGAATATAGTTTTAACCCGGGCTAAGATGTTTTCGATATTAACTTCTATATTTTTCAGCGCAATAATGCCAATTGTATTGTATTGCTGATCAGTATTGTTCTTTTCTAGATGATTGATCTTAATCTTCAATCGCTCAATTTCAATTAATAGTCTTTTGGATACAACAGGCTTGCCACCACTTTTCAGCGCGAAGGCAATATCATCCAGCGCATATGAAATTCGTTTAATGGCCATCTCATAATCTTTCAGAATGCCAGCCTTATCAAACTGCACATGCAATTGCTCATAGTTGTAATAGGTAGACATTACCTGCTCGAAGAGGTCGACCATATCTACAAAAACCAGAAGCAGAAACCTTCCCTCAGGACTTGAATCCCTTACAATTTCACGGGTTCTAAATAACAATTCCCGCACAGCATCCTGCTTTTCATGCACGGAGACCTGCAGCTGCAGCAAATCTGAATAAGTTTTTTCATAATTGTTACTCTGGTGATAAAACTTAGCCTTTTCTCTTAAAAATTCAGCGACTTCAAAAATGGAATCACTTAAAGATTGCTGTACCAGGCGAAATGGTCGAAGCCTATAAAAAAAATAACTCAAGCCTGTATACCAAAGGCTTCCCGCCAAAACCATAAAAGCATGTTGCAAAACTTCCTGCCATGGGCGGATATCATCTATGCTTAACACAATAATTAGCAGTACTGCCGTACCTACCGAGGCAGCCCTGATGCCATAGATGTAAAACATTGAAAAGACGAAGCTCGATGCGCCTAGTAAAAACGCAACGAAGTAATCACTTTTATTTGTTAAGCCTGTTAGAATTGAAAATACAAAAATTAAGACGGTAGTAATGAGCATTGCATTTCTGCGGTGCACCATTGGCCCTGGGCTATCTACTATACTCACACATAAGGCACCAAGAGATAGTGTCATGCCATATTTCAGCATCCCGAATTGCGCCAAGATTAGGGAAGGCAATAGTACACCTAAAGTAATGCGCAGGCCATCCGCAAAATACGTACTCAATAAAAAGTCTTGTATGTTTCTGATAGGTTGCCTGATCTGCATGTTACAAAAATAACATTATAGCTAAGTTTTTGTTGGGATAAAATTTCACATTCTTAATAAATTTCAGTTTTAATATCGAATATTTTTATCTAATTGTTAGTCAGTACATTAACTAATGTCAATGATTAATGAAGGATATGTGTACGTTTGAATCAGTATCAAAACAGAAATATGCCAGAACAAATCTTTGGTAGTGTTTTGATTATGAATTGAAGAAAGCCACAGCGGGTAAGCACGATTTTTCTTACTTTTATCTAAAATCAAGCATATGTCATTCGCCACTCTGGATTTATCACCAGAATTATTAAGTAATTTATCGAATCAACAATTCACATTACCTACTGCTATTCAGGAAAAAGCGATACCAGCCATATTAGGTAGGAGAGATGTTCTGGGTATTGCGAAAACAGGCTCCGGAAAAACTGCCAGCTATGTGCTGCCCATTTTAATGCACCTGCAAAAGGCAACTAAACTGGAAAACCGGCATGTTAACGTGTTGGTATTGGTTCCAACCAGAGAACTGGCCGAACAGGTAAAAGAAGTGTTTAAAGTACTTAGTGTGGGTTTGCCTGTAAGAACACTTGCTGTATACGGTGGCGTTTCTATCAATCCACAAATGACGGCGCTTCAGGGGATCAATGTGCTTGTTGCCACGCCGGGTAGGTTATTGGACTTAGTTAACGCTAATGCTGTTCACCTCGGTAGTATTGAGACACTTGTACTGGATGAAGCAGACAAAATGCTTAACCTTGGTTTTAAGGAAGAAGTAGATAAAATTATTGCGCTATTGCCGGTTAAACGTCAAAACATTTTATTGTCAGCGACTTTAAATGCCGATCTGAAATTAATTCAACAAGTGCTCTTGCATGATCCGGTTGTGATCACCGTAGCGTCAGATGAAAATTCACTCTCCGACATTAATCAGGTTGCTTATATTGTTTCCAATGACAAAAAAGGGCCGTTTTTGCGGTACTTGATTAATCACCATGGGATGAAACAAGTGCTCATCTTTGCATCATCTGTTCATACCGCGGATGCGATAGTTAATAAACTTCGTAAAAATAACCTCGATGCTAAAGCTATCCATAGTAAGAAAAGTCAGGGTTCGAGAACCGAATCTTTACACCTCTTTAAGACTGGAAAACTTAAAATATTAGTAGCTACAGATTTGATGGGAAGAGGGATAGACATTAATGAACTTCCTTTTGTGATTAATTATGAATTGCCAAGATCACCAAAAGATTATGTTCACCGGATAGGGAGAACAGGCCGTGCTGGCGTTTCAGGAGAAGCAATATCGCTGCTCAGCCCAGATGAATTACACCATTTTGAGGTTATCCAAAAGAAAATGGGGATGGCGGTTGAACTAATAGATAGCGGAAATCTCAAGTTCTAGTTGCAGGATTTCAATATCTGGGCGACGACAATAAACCCAATCTAGAAAAATAAAAATAGGGCTACAACACTCGCTGTTGTAGCCTTTGTTAATTAACGCTCCCAATCTTTATGGACTGTGATGCAGGTGTATTACTTCCTGCGGGAGTAAAGGTAAGATCATATTTCAAATTTTCGTATGCTTCGGGAATTATTAATGTCTGTTGAGGCTTACAAATGACGTTTTTTATGTTTTTTGAATTTTACATGACGTTTCAGCTTCAATGGTGAGAATTGGATAGTGATTGTCACTAGCTTCGGCGGTCAAGCTCATTCAAATCGCAGATTCATCACATTTTACAACCGTTTTATCACATTTACAGCTGGCGGTGTTAGTGCTGTGCTATATTGCTGTTCTCTTTGAATAACTATAATAGAATTAAAAAAATGATGAAAGCTTATCTCTTTTTCCTACCGTTTTTTTGTTGGATCAGTTCATTCGCACAAACTGCTCATGTGGTAAATCAACAAATTGCTTTTACCATCAAAAATGTTCAGTTCAAAAATGCAGGAACAATGTTGCGGGGAAACATCTTAACCCCAAAGAATCCTTCTGCTGCAGTTGTGATTATTCATGGTTCTGGCCAGGAAAAACGTTCGATTGAAATGGCTTCGCGTTTGGCGCAAAATGGAATTGCTGTGCTCACCTACGATAAACGTGGCGTTGGTGTTTCAGGAGGCGTTTATGCCGGCCCTGAAGTGGGAACGAATAATATTGATTCCACTAACCTGAATTTGTTGGCTTCTGATGCTTCGAAGGCAGTTAGCACCCTGAAAAAGAACCTTCGCAAGAAAATAATACCTCTAGGCTTAATAGGAGCGAGCCAGGCAGGGTGGATTATCCTGCTTGCGGCCGCAGGAAATAAAAAGGTTCAATTTATGGTAATATTTAGCGGACCAATAGTCACTACATTAGAACAACTGCGATTTCAGTTTTATACTAACGGCAACCCCGATTTCTGGAAAACGACTAGTGAAGAAGAAGCCCTTAAGCACATTAACAACGACAAAGACCGATACCAATTTAAAGCAACTGATCCTATCGTTTCACTATCTAAATTGGAAATTCCGGGTCTGTGGCTGTTCGGCGGCAAGGACATACAGGTGCCTGTCAGCTTATCCATTGAACGACTAAATAAGCTTAAAGTAAAGGGTAAGGCATTTGACCATCAAATATTCCCGTTGATGGGTCATAACCTGGGTTCAACTAAATCTTCGGAACCATTTGATGCTGCGGTGAGTTGGATTAAAGGTTTAAATAGGGGGCTGAAAAAGTAGAAGATGTTGTTCCAGACTCTATACACTTCAATGTTTCTCCGTCGCGAGGTAAATGCTTAATCATTTGTGGAAATCAACATAATCGGCATGTATGAATTCAACTGTACGTTGAAGCTTTGGTAATTTATAATCCAATTGGTTTTGAACAGGCAAATTTTAAACCGCTAAAACAAATCTGGTAAACAAAAGACAATGAAATAAACAGATAACAAAGCGTCTATATTTTCCAGGATTGAAAAAAATTCTAAAGACGTATTTTGATCAAATTTAGTTGAAGAAAATAAAGCAAACAGTTGATTAATTTAGGATATTAACCAACTGTCTGTACAGCTACCTTAATCGCTGATTTTATTTGCTTGATGATCAACCGCCATTTCTAGCGCTAAAATATTATAAATCATCACATTAAGCTGAACATCTAGACCGAAGACGGTTTGGCTTAAAAGCAGACGAAATCTAACTAACCTTCTGACATGTTCAAAGTTAGCGTTGTGGTAAATTCAAGCCCGGTTGTTGTAATCGCCTTTACCGTAAACTTATAAGCCCCAGCGCTAAGGGACGTGTTTTTGTTTACGGTAATTGCACCGGTTTTCCCATCTATGCTAAAAATACCTGCCTGATCTGAAAATACTTCCCCGTCCTTCTCCACACTGATTATGCTGAAAGTGGAGATGTATTTTTCAGGATATAGTGTTGGCTTTGCAGATACATAGCCATTGGATAGGGCAATGTGAATATTATTGAACAATAAGGTGAGATCCAGATCTGAATAATAAGTTCCGTAAAAGAATTTAATTTTTGGAATAAAAAACACCCTGAATGATCTTGAAGCAACATTGAATCCATCTTTTCTCAAAACAGGAACTACATCATAAGCTTTTTCGGCCTTTTTAGTTGGGTCACCTGCATTTGTTCCGAAGCGTAATTGATTTGTAGTGATGGAAACATCGGTTCCGATACCCGCTTTATTGTCAATGTCAAAGCTTGCACCATCCGTGAGGCTTGCGGGGGCTTCCAACTCAAAATTTGCAACATCACCATAAAGTACGTAGGCGAATGGGATGGCCACCTGGTTATCAAGTCCTTTGATTTGCAATTTTGCCGGCGCAATTTTAATCTCAATGGTCTGCTTTCCCTGGAAGCCTGCGGCCGAGGAGCTGGCGAGTACATCTACCTTGTAAACAGATGGTAGTTTACTGCCAGTAGTGGATGAAACTGCATCGTTAGGATAGAGCATTGCGGTGTTCAGTTTTATTTTTCCGCTTGCCTTATCGAACGAAAGGGATTTCCCTAACTTGGCATACAAACTACCTGCGGAACCCAGCTGAACGTCTGGGGTCTGGCTGAAACTAAAAGAAATTTGCACGTCATTCGCACTGGCGATGTTAGCGGGCAGCGCAATTTCCTGCTGATCCCCGTAGGTGAGCGCGTAATTGTCCTGAAGATCGATTTCGATCGTGTTTAGTGGGGTTTCCACCTCCTTTTTACAGCTAGAGATTGACAAGATCAGCCCTGTAAACAATAACAACTTTGCGTAGTTTTTTAAGATTTCCATATTTTACATTTTGCGCAAAAGTATTTTTAAAGTTTTACAAATGCAACAATGATGCGTTATTTATTGCAATTATGTTGCGTTTGTGTTTTAGGTTTCTATCTTTGCCCATCAAATTTCAAATCACACGATTTACAAATAATATGTTATCCAGCCGCTTTAGTCCCTTAATCTTATTGTTTTTTATTTTTGCTTTTTCCTTTAAGGGTTACGCACAACATCGAAAAAGAAATGATACCATCCGGATTGATACCCTGAAAGAAGTGCTTATCCGGGGTTATCATAAACCAGTCTCACCTGGGTTGATCCAGATTTCAAGACAGGACCTGCAGCTGGTAAAATCAACTACTATTGGGGAGACATTGAGTCACTTGCCAGGTATTCAAAACGCCTCTTTCGGTCCGAATTCCGGAACGCCTATGATCAGAAGTTTGAGTGGAAACCGAGTAAGGGTGCTAAGTAATGGCGTTTCGCTAAATGATCTTTCAGGAATCAGCCCAAATCTGAACGTCATGACGGATATGGAGAACCTGTTAGGGATCGAGGTGCAAAAAAATAATGCAAGCGTGCTTTATGGAGGCAAGGCAATAGGCGGGGCCGTAAACTTACTGGATAATACTATTCCAAAAAATAGGTTTGAAAAAAACTTGATGGGATCGGTGTCGGCTGAAGGCGGAACCAATGCCGGATACAAGCAAGCTTTTGATTTAAATGGAAACCTCGGTAATAAATGGGTATGGCACGCTGGCGGGATGAACCGTTGGAACGGGGAGCTTAGCATTCCTGGAAATACCAAAGCAGCCATCGCTTTTGATCCAAAAATAGACGACCTTACCCAGACAATGGCGCAGGTGACAGTGGATAAAGAGCATATCAGAAATCTTACCCTATATCCCTATATCAGTCAGTTTGTTCTGAATAATCTTAATAATCCAGAATGGGGCTTGAGTGAGGCGGATTTATATACTTTTCAGCAAAATTCGGTTATTGGCGGAGCATCGGTTCCCAATCCAAGAAATGCGGTATATATCCCTGGCCAACCTCAAAATACACCGCTTTCAACTACCATTATAAAAGGCATTCGTGATTATGCCCCGGTTACCCCTGGGGTAATGCCAAATAGTCAATCCAATAGTTATGCCCTGAACCTGGGAACAGGATTTGTTAGCCAAAATATAAAAGCTGGCATTGGCTATCGGAGATCTTATGGCTATTATGGAATTCCGGGATTTGCCCTGCTTAAACTTCCCGGCCATCCCCATGAGGATGGTGAAGCCCATGAGGTGAAAAGTGAGTCAGCTTACCTTCCCATCAACACCCGGTCAGCTATCAACAGTTTGCTGATGGAATCTGAATACCTTCCGCAAGATGGTATAGTTCATGCGCTCAGGCTGAATTATCTTTTTCAGGATGGGAAAGACAGTGAGCTGATCGGAGATTTTCTAGCCAACGAGTTTTCATCGAGGCGTCATGCAGTGAGGGTGGAAGTTGATCAGCAACCTGTTTCCTTTTTAAAAGGGATGAGCGGGCTGGACTTGTTAAGAATGGATCTCAAAGGCATTGGGGAACAGCGCTATCTACCGGATAATCTGAGCCGGGAGTATGGGATTTTCACCCTCCAGCAACTCGGATTTAGTATTTTTGAGTTTGATCTGGGCTATCGGCATGATTTAGTGAGCAGAACTGCAACATTGACGGATGGCTATAGCCCGAGCAGAGGGTTAGGCGGGGGGAAGCTTTCTCCGAGAAGTTTTCATCTAAATCATTATCAAATCGGTACGCAGGTCAAGCTCACTGATGCCGGATTTATTAAAGGTTCATATGTGCATGCTGAGCGGGCTCCCGAGTTGAATGAACTGTATGCTGGTAATAATCACTTTGCGATTATGCTGGAAGAAAACGGCGACGACAAGCTAAACAAGGAAACAGCGAAAACCTTGGAGTTTGGAGCAGGGCTGAAGCTTCAAGGCTTTCAGGTTTCGGTAACACATTACCAGACCAAATTTCTGGATTACCTTTACCTGGCTCACACAGGAATATCCCGTTCAGGAGGATTTCTTGTGAAAGAATGGAGACAGGCTGATACCAGAATTACAGGCTGGGAAGCAGAACTTAAATTTTTACGATCCTTAAGCAACGTTTCCAGTGTGCAAGGGGGAGCATATTTTGACCTCGTAAAAAACATTAATATTTCCCAGGATAACATGCGGAATTGGGCAGAAGGCGCTTTTATGCCCAATATGCCTACAAGCAGGTTTGGATTTTCTGGCGGATGTAGTGTTCGGAAACTTGCCATCGACGTTTTGTTTGATCGCTATTTGGCTCAGCGATTTTTAGGTAAAAATATCAATCCGGAGCCTCCAATGCCGGCATATTCTCTTTTAACAGCGAAAATTACCTACAAAGGAACCATCAAAGGCTTCAGAACAGACTATTTTGTCGGGGGAAATAATCTGCTCAATGTTGAAGCTCGCCCTCAGAATTCTGTTCTTAAATACCTTGCGCCCCTGCCCGGAATAAATATATCCATTGGTATCAAGGCAAATATCTAACTTAAACTTAGAGATTTCTTTCCTTTGCCTGCAGCCTGTGATTACTTGTAATACCATCTTCAAGGATCCATAAAAGCCATCCCTTTCTTACCTGTTTCTAATTTATTAATCCATCCCGCAGGGAATATGCTGATTAAAAACAGTCTTTTAGTTTGAAATTAAACCAATTGGCAAAATTCATTGTTCTTAAACCGACCAATAAAAAAGAAAATTATGGCAAGAGGAACAAAAGTGGAAAGAAACTCGGTTTCGAACCAGGATCATGAAATCAAATATGAGGCAAAAAAGCTGAATGTAAAACGCGATGAAATAAAGGATGTCAAATCTGATGTAGGCAATCAGCGCAAGGCAATAGAAAAAAAGATAAGATAGGATTCAGACCCTTGAAAATGAGAATTTACACTCATCTCAATACTTAACCTATGGACAACGATCAAAGCAAAAACCAGAATATTCCAAAGCCAGACGGCATTTCTGAACGCTATCCAATTGAAGATGATGCTGATACCCTGGAACCTTTCGATGACGCGACAGAAAATAGAAAGATAAACACAGCTGATCCTCATGAACTGGCATATTGGACGGCGCAATTTCAGATTAGTGCTGATGAACTTAAGTCAACTATTGCGTTAACCGGTGATTCCGTAAGGGCAGTAAAAAAATATTTGAGCATCTAACCCAAATCATAATGGCAGAACTTCCTGATTTAACTGTTTTTGCAAATACCATTAACCGAAAATTTGGTGGGAAAAATTTAAAGAATCTTAAGGTTGAAGTGGATAAAAAGTTAAATGTTGGCGCGGCCGAACTTGAAAATAAGCTTAAAGGCAAAAAGTTTAACAAGGTTGAACGGGTAGGGAAGACGCTTCAATTCCATTTTGCTGACCAGGAAATTCTGGGCTTGCACTTGATGCTAAGAGGAGCGCTTAGAGAAATTAATGATGATGAACCGCTCCCCAATCACATTATTGTCTCCTTCCACTTTCAAGGTGGCGCAGGTTTTGCAGTGACCGATACTTTAAAACAAGCCACGCTAACATTAAATCCTCCAGAAAATAAAGTGCCTGATGCCTTTGAAATTAGCGAGGTAGATTTTCTTAGCTTATTATCAAAGAGATCTAAAAGGATTAAAGAATTACTGATGGACCAAAAAGCAATTAGGGGAATCGGTAATTCCTATGCCGATGAAATTCTTTGGGCGGCCCGTATTTCGCCATTATCAAGTGCCAAAGCCATTCCTGATAAGGCAGCAAAAGCTTTGTACACTGCTATGGTGAAAGTTTTAAAGCAAGCGATACAAAAAATTACAAAAGAAAATAAAGATGAACTGCGTGGAGAACTTCGTGACTTTATGAAGATACACGGCGCCAGCATTCATAAATCTCCAACCGGATATCCAGTCAAGTCGGAAAAAATTAATGGTAGAATGGCTTACTTTACAACTGAGCAAATCTTATATAAGTAATGGATTCCTTTTTAGCTACATGATAGTTTGCAGGATTTCAAGCCCCATTTCCTTAACCCATTCAGGTTGATTTTACGAATGATCATTTTTAATGTTCGGCGTGAACTAAGTCTTTTCTGAATGTAGTTATTGCATTGAACAATTCCTTTGCATCAACTGTTAGCTCGGCAGCAGTCAGGCTGATGGGTAGATTTCCATTTTCATCCAGAATACCATTTACCACCATTGCAGATAATTTTTTCTTAATCCTGGGAATGTAATTATCAGGCTGATCTATCGAGAGGGTAACCAATGTGTCAGCCCCTACCTTTTCTATTGTGATATCTACAATATCTTCCCATAATATTAATCCTGCGGCTTTGCTTACTCCGGTAACTTTTGAAATAATACCCTGATTATTGAGGATCACCAGAGGAGCGGTCTCTTGTAAAGAAATTAGCTTCCTGATGATAATGAAAGTTAATATCAGCCCAAAGATACCAGAAACAGCAATTAATTTGGCACTTATGGTATCGGTAAATAATCCCAGACCGTATAAAAATATCACTACCATCAGCAATAATATTCCTGAACATAACAGTATAAGCTTTTTTGATTTTCCCTTGTCTCTATAAAATTCCATAGTTAATTTAATTGGTGATGATTAATTATGATGTCTGCTAATCAAAAATTGAACCTATTACCATCGGGAAAACTATTATTTAGCTATCGGCTTGATTGTCTTGTAATTTAAATATCTGTCATGAAAATGTTTATTAGCATCAGTGACTTAAATTTAAACAAATTGACATATCCACTGAGGGATGATTGTTTAAGGTTTTATTAAGGCAGCTTTAAGCAAAATTATTAATGAAGTGCATAGATCCTGCCGTCTTAAAAAAAACGTTTCGTCTGTTTGAGTGGTCTGTATTCTGAATTTGGTAACGTTATGATGTATTCATTAGACTCATTGCTGAACATTATAAACTCATAGAATCAGTTTATCTAAGAATCACTCTTCTACGTACACCCACGCCTAAACGGTCATGCTATTTATAAATAATGTCTTAACGACCCATCCAAAATAGAACGGGAAATGATTAAATAAATGCTTCTTACAGTGGAAAAGACTTATTTATTTTTATTTAGTATGATTATAAATAAAACTTTTAGATTTGCGCCATTATTAAATCAACCAATCATTTCGCATGCTTAAAAATCTACAAAAAGGCCGTTTTGGTGCATTCTGTTCCAGAAGTAAAAGGCCGTTCTATTTATTATTGCCTGTATTTTTTCTTTTATCATTTACCGCTTTGGCACAAAATGCCGCGCTAATTGGTGAGGTGAAAACTGCAGATGGGAAACCAGCAGACTTTATAACAGTTTCCATTCCAGAATTAAATAAAAGTACATTGACCAATGAAAGAGGGGAGTTTTCTTTCAACCGTTTACCAGAAGGAAGCTTTAAGGTTGTGGCCAAAGCCTTAACTTCCGTGGCACTTGAGCAACAGGTCACCCTATCAACAGGAAATAAAAATAGGATAAGTTTTACCCTTTCTGAAACTTCAAGGCAACTGGAAGAGGTACACATACTGTCGAGCAAAGCTAAGAAACTGGCCAATAAAAAAACAGATTATGTAGCCAGGGTGCCACTGGAAAATCTGGAAAATCCTCAGGTATATAGCGTAGTTAGCAAGGAGCTTTTAAAGGAACAGCTTACGGTTGATATCAAAAGTGCGGTTCAAAATACTCCCGGGGCGGTGGCCTATAATTATCCTGCAGGAGGTGTCGGTATTGCTTTCAGGGGGTTCATAAGCGGCGTTAATGCCAGAAATGGCATGGAAACATCTGCCTCGAGGTCTTCATTGGATATTTCCAATGTGGAAAGGATTGAGGTACTGAAAGGCCCTTCGGGTACCTTATTCGGTGCTGCTGTTTCTTCATTCGGGGGAGTGGTCAACCTGGTCACCAAAAAACCATTTGATACTTCTGCGGTAGAAATTGCTTATACAGGTGGAAGCTATAACCTTAACCGTCTCACTGCAGACGTAAATACACCGCTTAATAAAGATAAATCTGTGCTTTTCAGAATCAATCTGGCGGTTAATAAAGAAGCCAGTTTCCTAAGTTATGGCTTTAATAATACCTACACGATTGCACCGACGGTCACCTACAAGGTTTCCGATAAACTTACTTTTAACCTGGATGCCGAGTTGTTCAATGCGAATACGACACGCCGTACCTACAATACTTATGCGGCCAGTTCGGGGATTACCACCCCTGGTGAGGTGTTATTGGATTACAAAATCTCTATGTTCCATGATGACAATAGCGGGAAAACCTCTGCTTCCAAAATTTTCGCGCAAGCTGAATACGAAATGTCAAAAAACTGGAAATCAACAACGCTATTTTCTTTTGTAGGCGAAGAGGTCGATTATAGTTATCAATCCTACGCCAACTGGACCTCGCCGAGCCAGGTAACCAGGCAGGTTGGTTTATGGGGACCTATTTCGAATAACTATACTAATATCCAGGAAAATATAAATGGTCAATTTTCTACAGGTAGTATCAAACATAAATTTCTTGGGGGTTTGAATTATAGATTCTATGATGGCAGCCGCCGTGCGGGTGGTAATATCCTTACCCTTGATAATATAGATGTAACCAAAGCCTTTGCGCCAATTAGAAGGAAGGCTGTGGATGCCGGACTGGTATATTACACATCTGCCATAGCAGATCAGGAAACCTGGAGTGCATATGCATCTGACGTGGTTAATTTTTCAGATAGGCTTTCTGCTATGTTCAGTTTGCGTTTGGATAGGTTTGAACGCAGAAAAGTAGCCACTACTGAAGGATTCAAGCAGACAGCTTTATCTCCTAAATTAGGTTTGGTTTACCAGGTTGTTAAAGATCAGGTGTCGCTGTTTGGTAATTATATGAACGGCTTTCAGAATCTTGCCCCGGTTACACAGCCAGATGGAAGTACATTAGTTCTCGATCCTATTTATGCTGTTCAATATGAAGGAGGCTTAAAAGCAGAACTTTTCAATAAAAAATTAAGTGCTACGGTAAGTTATTACAATATTGATATTGACAATGCTACCAGGGTAGAGGCTAACTTCACGCTGCAGGATGGAAAACAAAAAAGCAAAGGCATAGATCTTGAAATAATCGGGAACCCGGTAGCAGGATTAAGTATTGTTGCTGGCTACGCTTACAACGATAATCGAATTGTAAAATCAAGCAATCCGGCCATAGCGGGTAACAAAGCAGTTTCTTCGCCAGAAAATGTGGCGAACTTTTGGGTAACTTATACATTACAGCATAAGTTAAAGGGACTAGGTTTGGGTTTTGGTGCCAATTATGTGGATGATAACTTTTTCACTGCAGATAACACTTTTTATATGCCTGCTTATACCGTTTATGACGCTACTTTGTTTTATGAGCAGCCTAAGTGGAGACTTGGGCTAAAAATGAACAATATCAGCAATAAAAAATATTGGGACCTTGGTGGAAACGCCCAGGCACCTAGAAATGCAATGGCTAGCTTGTCTTTTAAATTTTAAATTCCTGGGCGCAGCGCCAAGCTGCGCCCTTTACTATAATATGCTTACGGATAAAATCAAAAGACCATCTAAATCCAGGAAATCTACATTCAGGCGTGTGATCGAATGGCTGCACCTTTGGCTCGGGCTAATTTCTGGAGTTATTCTCTTTGTAGTTTGTTTAACGGGAGGAATCTGGGTTTGGCGCCATGAAGTCTGGTACTTCACAGAAAAATATCAGCGTGTTATGGTCCAGCAAAAACCTTTCCTGCCTCCTTCGGTGCTCATTGCTAAATCTGGTAACTATCTTCATTCCAAAGCGCAGTGCGATCCGATCTTCGAAGGCATTACTTATAGCAGGGCTGGGAGATCGGTGGTGTGTGCTTACCTCCTTTCAGGTGAGCAATCTGCTGGCATTTATCTCAATCCCTATACTGCCGAAATTATCAAAGACAAAAGGGAATCTAGTGCGTCAGAAAAATTTTTTGATTTTATCAGGGCCGGACACCGTTTTTTCTGGCTTCCCCGAAAAATAGGAAGTCCGGTTGTTGGTGCTGCCTGTATCGTGTTCCTGATTATTCTCCTTACCGGTTTGATCTGGTGGTATCCAAAAAAGTGGAACAGAAAAACAAGAGAAAAAAGCTTCAAGATAAAATGGGATGCCAAATGGAAGCGGCTGAACATTGATCTGCATAATGTCCTTGGGTTTTATAGTCTTATTTTTGTGGTTTTGCTCACCGTTTCCGGGATTGTATTTACTTTCGAATGGTTTGAAAAGGGGATTTACCGTGGATTAACATGGAAAGAAAAAACAGCCTCAGAAAAACCACCATCTTCAGATACCACCATTACCGATATCAGATATCAGCAGCCAGTAGATGTCCTGTGTAGCAGGATGAATAGGTTATATGGTCATGAAAAAATAGGTAGCCTCTGGATCAATGTACCGCAAGAGGTAACAGACGCTTACCGTGTAGCTGTTAATTTTGGTGACGGCACGATTCTGTATAATTCCCGCACCAATTACTATGACGGAAAGACTTTGGAGCTGCTACCTTGGGCGAGTGATAAGGCTGTTGATTATAAGAAGCTCTCCGTAGGGGAGAAAATATTTAGGATGAACTTTGATGTCCATACTGGTCAAATCCTGGGACTATCAACCAAAATACTTGCATTTATTGCCTGCATAATCGGAGCAAGCTTACCCGTTACGGGGACAATTATTTGGTATAACCGCAAATGGGGAAAAAGAAGAAAGAGAGAAGCATAGAGATGCGATTTTGTTCAAAACTATGATGTTACAGCAAAGTACAGGCTAGTTTTCATATCATTCGTTTACTTTAGGTGGCTAATTATCTTTTTTTAACTCGTGACTAATTGGATCATCTAGTTTTGATTAGATGAATACATCGTTACTTCCATTGGATAATTATTAGTTGATACAGAGACGTGTGTCTTACGTTGGGGAATTTATAAAAGACTCGGATATATCGTATCATGGTATTTTTGTTGCTATGCACTGAGTCATTTGAATTGTCCTATGCGATCCACAGAATCCCTCACTGTGCATTCCATTTTGACACGCTTAAGACGCTGAAAATGCACACACATATGTTTTGATGAATGCACACATTTATCTCATAGATGAGCTGGCTTTTATGGAATCTGCCAGGCCAGATTTACCATCAGAACTATTTGGGTAGAGCCTTAGCAAAAGTTTAAATAGGGGTATTGCATCATTTGGACGCTTGTCTAGCAATAGAACAGAATAAGCCCAGTTGGTCATTTCGCGTTCGGTAATTTCATAGTTTGGATTTTTAGACTTTATTTTGTCGTATGATTCATTAACATTAGCAAAAGACTCAGGTTTTGACAATTGATAGAGCGGTATTATGGAATCGGCCAAATTCCCGCCATTTGATGCTCTTAATTCCGGGTAGAAAAATCCAGCAATCTCAGATGCCAGATTTTCTGGACCTATCGACTTCATATTGGTAAGTACTATAATGGAAAGGCCTTTTTCAGGATATATATAAAACCACGATCTTGAACCACCTATTCCAGCGATTGCCTTCGGCGTTATATTTCTCTTGGCGACCCAGCCCAATGCCCAGCCACCGATGGTACCATTATTTAGCTTTTCGGGAGTCCACATCACCTCTAGTGCTTTTTTTGTTTGTAATAGCTTACCAGTTTGGAGTGCGATAAGCCATTTAGCCAGTTCACCTGCAGTGCAATTGATTCCTGCGGTTGCACGCATTTCTGGAAATTCTTCCCACGTACGTTCCAAGGTCTGCCCTTTGATTAGGTTATGGTTACTACTTCTGGAAATAGCATATGTTGGCGCCTTGTTTGGAATAATGTCCCTGGAATCACCGAAATTTGCCGTTACCATTCCAGCTGGTATGAATTGACGAAACTTAACAAACTCCTCAAAAGACATTCCAGTTGCCTGCTCTATCAGTTGTCCAAGTAGAATATAATTGGTCTGATTGTAAGATGTTCGTTCACCTTCTTTAAATTCCATAGGCATCTCTCTCAATTTTAATAAAGCTGCTTCATACCTAAGTCCCATTACATAGCCCCCTCGCTTGTTGTCTAAAAGATCAGGAATACCAGAAGTGTGATTAAGTAGACTTTTGATCTTGATGCTTTTCCAATCATTTGGCAAACTGTCTAAGTATTGCCCTATAGGATTTGAGATATCGATTTTCCCATCTTCCACAAGCTGCATTATTGCAACCCCTGTAAAAGATTTGGTGGCTGAGTTAATTGAAAAAAGAGTTTGATCATTGACAGGAACATTATGTTCAATGTTTGCAGTCCCGTAAGCTTCGGAGAGGATAATTTTCCCGTTCTTGATGATCACTGTCTGCAGGCCGGGGATTTTTCTTGAAATCATTTCTGAGCGAATGAAAGACCTGATTGAGTCCAGCTTCTCCTGGCCTGAAGATGTGAAATTAGCCACTATTAATAAGAGTAATAGCGCAGCTTCCTTCGCGTGATTTTTATTCTTCATAAAATCTCTTTGTTAAATGATTTAAGGTTAGAACGCGAAAAGTAGAAGACGTTACATCAACTACGAATTTTTTCGTAATTTTTTATTGTTGTTTGAAAAACTAGAAGTTATATGATGAGGATTGCGTAAGTTGTGAAAGGCTAAACTCATATCCATAAATTATATTCCTTAACGGGATGAACACATCTTTAACGGTCAATTTGATCGAATAATTATTAGTTGAGACAGAGACGTGTGTCTTGCATTAGTGAATTATAAAAGACTCGGATATATCGTATCATGGCATTTTTGTTGCTATGCACTGAGTCATTTGAATTATCCAATGCAATCCCCGAATCCCTCAATGGGTATGTTAGCAAACGAATCAAATGGTGCTTCGATAAACGAAAAAAAGCGCTGTAATCTATAATTACAGCGCTTTAACTTTTTGGCGGAGAGTGGGGGATTCGAACCCGCGGACCCTTTAACAAGTCAACAGTTTTCAAGACTGCCGCAATCGACCACTCTGCCAACTCTCCGGTGCAAAAGTACAAACTTGACTTAAATCTGCAAACTACGCTGACGTTTTTTTTATATTAAGTTGATAATTGCTTAACACAGAGGAAGAAAAAATTATTTTCGACGGATATTTTCATCGATTGGATCACTTTTTTTGAAGAGATTGAAGTTAGGTCGGATAATTTTAACGCTTCTTTTGCTCACATCAACACTTGCATTAAGCTCGAAACCGATCAACAAAATGAATGAATTTAAATACAGCCAGATCATAACGACAATTAAAGTTCCGATAGAACCATAAACCTTATTGTAAGATGCGAAGTGATTAATATAAAAGGAAAAACCCCAAATGGTAATAAATGCGAGGATGGTAGCCAACCAGGAGCCAGCGCTGAACAATTTCCATTTCTTGGCATGAGAAGGACCATAGCGATATAAGATAGATATGGTGATAAAATATAAAGTAGCCAACAACGCCCATCTGGTAAACTGGATGGCATACACAGCTAAACTAGCCTTGAGATGGAGTTCATCTTTAATATATTTCAATAAGACCTCACCAAGTGCCATCGCAGTAATACAAGCGATAATAGAAAGGCAAATGAAAACGGTTAAGGCCAGAGCAATCAAGCGCTGTTTAATCCATCCCCTTGTTTCAATAATCAGCGACGATTTATTAAAGGCCTTCATCAGGTTTTTAACGCCATTGGTAGCAAAAAATATTGCCGATAGAAAACCAAAAGACAAGAGTCCGGTATTTTGATTCTTTACAATATCTTTTAGTGTAGATTCAAATGCCTCGTAAGCATTGTGGGGCAGCACCAATTCAATTAAACTCAACAGCTGATCCTGGAAGCCATTTATTGGAATAAAAGGAATAAGGGTGAATAGGAAGATAATTCCCGGGAAGATCGCAAGCATGAAGCTATAGGCCAAAGATGATGATTTATTAACCAGCGTATCTTTTGCAATCTCCCTAAAAAAGAAAGTAGCAACTGTATATAGGGGTAAAGGGCTAAAACCGGGCAGAACACAACCTTTAGTCCACTCAATAAAATTAGAGTAGAGCCTGAGGTGAAGTAACTGCCGGTGTATCCATTCCATTAACTATGATGTGAAGTGTTTTTTAATGCCATCCATAAAAATTTCAGGTGGTTGGCAAGGCTTTCTGGTTTGTTTATCTACAAATACTAATATCGTTTTCCCAATATTGATCAATTGATCTGATTCATTATAAATTTCGTAATCAACTGTCAAACGTACAGAAGGTAGCTCTTTTACCAAACACTTCACTGTTAATACCTGATTGTAGAAAGCCGGTTTTAAGTATTTACACTGTAACTCAAGCAAAGGCAACATCACGCCATCAGCTTCCATAGATTCATAAGTAATGCCTGATGAAGCTTCAAAACATTCGGTTCTGGCAATTTCATAGTAAAGTGCGTAGTTGGCATGATGAACGATTCCCATCTGATCAGTCTCGGCATAGCGAACTTTTACTTTCGTTTCGTATACAAACATTATCTGAATATATTTTTCTTGTTCAACGCTTCGCGATATTTTTTTGCATTAATCTCATGCTGTGCTTTGGTTTCTGCAAAATTATGATAACCGGAAAAATCTTCCTTCGCACACATATAAATGTAGTTGTTTTCTTCCCTGTTCAATACCGCATCAATGGCATTAATACTCGGCATCATAATCGGTCCTGGAGGCAGGCCCGCGTACTTATAGGTATTGTATAAGGACTGAACCTGCAATAACTTACCGGTAACTCTTTTCACCGTAAAATCATTGTTTGCGAATATCACGGTTGGATCAGCCTGTAATAATATGCCCTTATTTAAGCGGTTTAAGTATAGGCCGGCAATAATTGGCATTTCTTTGTCATACAAAGCTTCAGCATCAACAATAGATGCGAGGGTGTAAACCTGGGCGGGAGTGAGGTTTAAGCTGGCTGCCTTTTGCTTGCGTTCGGCATTCCAAAACTTATCGTACTCTTTATGCATGCGCTCAAAGAATTCAACAGGAGATACATTCCAGTACATTTCATAGGTATTCGGAATGAACATGGCGTAAATATTGTCCTGGTTGAAGCCATACTTCGTAATCAGATTTGCAGAATCTAAAACATTTATGAAGCTTAATGAATCTGCTTCCAGGTTACTAGCCAGATAAGCGGCAAAATTTTCTTTCTTACGGATATTCTGAAACTTAAGTTTCACCGGTTCCTGATTCCCCGCCTTAATTAAATTAATCAAGGTTCTGTTGGTCATCCCTTTTTTAAGGCGGTAACGGCCAGGTTTCAAATTTGCAGAAAGATTCATTTTCTCTGCAGCGGTAGCAAAAGAAGATACACTTTTAAGAATATCCTTTTTCTTCAAATTTTCGATTAAATAATCGTAGGTAGCGCCGGTTTTAACATAAAGGTATTTCTGGTTCTCTGTAACATTTGGAGAAAAATATACCTTGTAAAAATTAAGTGCAAAATAAGCACCAACCAATACTACTGCTGCAATAATGGCGATTGTAATCTTTTTTCCGGTACTCATTTTCTTTTTTTCTATTTCAGTCATCTTTGGATGGGCGTATTATTATTTATTAGATAAAGTGATGTTAATTTTTGTGCCTATTGCAACTTTCGTTAAAGAGTCTACTGGCATTGGGTCTTGAAGGGTAATTACGGCATTTGCACTATCGGTAATTTCGCCATCGTACAAAATGTTTCCCAGGGTCAGATTTGAGCCTTTTAAACTGAATCTGGCTTCATCTACCGTTAAACCCAACAATTGCGGGATATCCACTTCTTCATTTCCGCGGCCATCACCTAGAACCAGGTTAATTCTTGATCCGACAGGAATGATATCGCCGGGTTGTATGGCCTGACCACCAAAGGAAGCTTCCAGTACCACGTCTCGGCTCACATCTGGTTTATAGGTGGTGTCACCAAGTTTCAACCTCGAACTTTCGATAATGGCTTGGGCCTCCCGCAAAGTTTTAAAAGCAATATCCGGGAATTTTGTATTTGGAACCTTACCTGCATTAATAGTGAGGTAAATTGTTCTGTTATCTTTCACAAAAGTATTTGGATCAGGATCCTGATCAATTACAATTCCGGCTGGCTGATCCATAATGAAGACAGAATCCACCTCATATTTCAAGCCTGCATCTTCAAGTTTTTTAACTGCCTGTTCAAAAGCCAAACCTTTTACTAATGGCACATTCAATCCCTGACCATGTTTGGTATAATAACGCAAACTAAAAAAGGCAATTAGAAGAAGGCCCACAACGGTTAAAACTGCAGCTAAAATGTTGTTCCTGAAGGATTTTGTTTTTAAATAATCTATAAATTTAGACATGAATGTTAAATTCTGGGGTTATGCGTACAACTCAAATGTAATCATTAATGAGCTAATGAATTATTTCCGGCATTTTGTTAACAATAATCACACCATTAAATCCTTCACTCACTAACAATTCAATTCATTAATAATTAAACTTTGCACAAAGATATTTATATTTTTGAGGATATATTTAGAATCAAATTCAATTATAATTTAGGATTTTCCACATGAAAAAAACGATTGCCTTGCTAACAGGCGGTACCACAGGCGAATGGGTTGTTTCGGTAAAAAGTGCAGCTACCATTGCCCATCATATCGATGCTACGCTGTACGACGTATATAAAATTATGTTAAACGAGCATGGCTGGTTTTATGAACCTGCAGATTCTGTTAGAATTGAAATCGACAAAAATGATTTCTCGTTAAACTTTGATGGCCGAAAAATAAAGTTTGACGGTGTTTTTATTGCCATTCATGGTTCACCTGGAGAAGATGGAAAGCTCCAAGGCTATTTCGATATGCTCCAAATCCCTTATACTACATGTGATGCCCTGACCTCCTCTATTACCATGAATAAAGGATATACCAAGGCAATCGTTACGGGGATTGATCAACTTTACACCGCAAAATCAGTTCAGATCTTCAAAAATACCGAATACAATATAAACCAGATAAAAGAAGATTTAAGATTACCTTATTTCGTGAAACCCAATAGTGGCGGTAGCAGTATTGGTATGACGAAGGTAAAGCATACGGATGATCTGGAAGAAGCTGTTGAAAAGGCTTTCAAGGAAGATAGCCAGGTTTTAATTGAAGAGTTTGTAAGCGGACGTGAATTCTCGATCGGCGTTTACAGTTCGAAAGGGGAAGTAATTGTTCTACCTACAACTGAAGTGATCCCTGCTAACGAATTTTTCGATTTCGAAGCCAAATATACGCCTGGAGCAACTGAGGAAATTACGCCTGGAAATATGAATGAGGAAGAATATGCCCGAGTTCATCAGATCATTAAAGAGATTTATAAAAAGTTAAATTGCAGGGGAGTAGTAAGGATAGATTATTTTCTGGAACATGAAACCGGAAACTTCTATTTTATTGAGATTAATACTATCCCGGGGCAAACGGCTACCAGCTTTATTCCTCAGCAGGTTGCTGCAATGGGCATTTCACTTCAGAATTTTTACACCAATTTGCTAAAGGAAACAGTAGGGTAATTTGATGGACATTCTAAAGCTGTTAGCGCGGGGTTTTGCCATAAAATCATTTTCGAAAAATTCCATTATCTATGAGCCTGGAATGCAACCTAGATCTGTTTACTTCATCAAAACAGGAGAGGTGCGTATGGTTACCATAAGTGATGATGGAAAAGAATTTATCCAGGGCGTTTTTAAAGCCGGGCAGTATTTCGGTGAACCAGCAGTATTAATTAACCGTCCTTACTTAGCCTTCACCATTGTAAATAAGCCTTCGCAGATTATTGCGGTGAGCAAGGAAGATTTCTTCAGTTTAATTGAAAGTGAACCCGGCTTTAGCATGGAGCTCATCAAGACACTTAGTAACAGGTTATTCTATAAATCGATGATGCTGGAAGAGCTCGCCAGTGAAAAAGCGACTCACCGATTAATGACAATTGTAAACTATTTGCTTGCTGATTTAAAAGTTGGGGAACAATTAAAAGTTACAAGACAAGAACTCGCCGATATGACGGGTTTGCGTGTTGAAACCGTAATCAGGGGAATAAAAATGTTGTCTGCAGATGGATTAATTTCGACTGTAAAAGGGAAGATTGTGCGGTCGAGGTAAATCGGAAAAGCTTAAACCTTTATTTGCCAAACATGATGTAGGTCATAAATGTCTTGCAGCATTAATGGTAAATTTGCCTAATTAATAAATAAAATTATGGCTGATTTATCAAGTTTCCAGGCTTTTATTCAATGCAAGTGTCCACGTTGCCGTAAGGGTGAAATTTTTACAGGTAGCGCGTATTCCTATAAATTACAGAAAACAAATATTTACTGTCCACATTGCAACTTAAAGTTTGAGCGTGAACCTGGCTTTTTCTATGTTGCCATGTTTGTGAGTTACGCGATGAATGTTGCAGAGATCATCAGCATAGGCGTCGCCTCATATGTCTTAGGCTTAGCGCTTGTTTATGAAAATTTGTGGTACTACGTTGGAATTATTCTTTCGGGCGTATTGCTTTGTTCGCCTATAAACTACCGGTATTCACGCGTGATCTTATTACATTATTTGACTCCGGGATTGCATTATGTACCTGGTAGTGGCGATCTTGTTAAACAAAGTTAAGTTAGCGCAGGTCTAACTTTAAAAACCTTCCTGCAATTCAATTAGAATGCTTTCAGGTAGGTAGTATGGTTAACTTTGGTTTAGACTAACTCATGCAGACTGAGGGTTTTTAGATTTATAAAATGAAGTAAATAGTAGATTAATTATCGGCAAGATTTGAATAGCAGCGAACAGCAAGATCAACATGTAAATCTTCCTTTCGTTACTTTGACTGTAAGTGAGCACATCATCAGATGATACCTCTATTAACCTCAAGTGTTTTTGAAAATGATAGATCGACCAGTAAACAACAAGGGGCAGCGAAATTGAGAATATAATATGTACCCAGCTTAAGATCTTGAAGCGTAAATGATGTCGGAAAAACTTATAACCAACTGACAACAAGATTAAAAAAAGAGCGCAGCGTAGAAAGTATTGATTTTTAGTGATCAATATCGTGGTAAACGACATGGTGAAGCCAATACGCTCAGCAGGAATTATATAGGAAGTTAATAAAACCAGTATGGCTGCGATGAGTAGAAAATTATAAGGGAGAAATATTTTATTCATTAGCGCTTTCAATGGCTTGAACAAGCGCTTTTACTTTTTCTTCTGAGGTAACTTCATATTGATATTCATCTTCAATGCTTCCCATTTTTGCGGTCGCATTTCTATATTCCATCTTACTTTCTACGAATACTTTTGCAGAAGCATGAAAGTCATTCGCACCAGTTGTGGTATAAAGTTCTTGAATATTTTCAGCATTGATACCCGCGCCAGGCATAATGCTGATTCTATCATTTGCCTGCTTAACGAGTTTGGTAAGTTGCGCGATTCCAGAAAAAGCAGAAGATGCACCGCCGGATGATAGTACCCGTACAATGCCCAGATCAACTAAATCTTCTAAAGCCTTCTCCATGTTGTTCGTCATGTCAAAGGCCCTGTGAAATGCAACCGGCATCGGTTTTGCCAGCCTTATCAGTTCGCTACACCTAGGTATATCGATGCTCCCATCTGCCAGAAGGATCCCAATAACTATACCATCACAATTCAATGACTTACAGATTTTTACATCCTCTTTCATCAAGTCAAATTCCAGGTCAGAATACAGAAAATCACCGCCCCTCGGCCGAATAATTGGCCACACCGCTATGGTTAAGTTTTTTTTAGCTAATGCAATCTGTCCGTAACTCGGTGTTGTTCCGCCTTCGGCTAAGTTATCACAAAATTCTACCCGTTTCGCGCCACCATTCTGGGCTGCCAATGCAGATGTGTATGAATTGGCACAGACTTCTAAAACTCCAGACATTTTAATAAAATTATTCTTCATTTACCGGACCAAGAACTTTCCAACCAGAGGCTGATTTATACGTATTCAGTTTCTGGATCGATTTTCCTCCATCCGGGAACCAGCAAATTTCTGTAATCACATAATGGTCTTCGTCAATCTTCTCCCTCAACGGAAATACGTTCTGCAGATCGTAAAATTTTGGAAAGCCGTGTTCTGTGATGTTATTGATGAAAGACAGTTCCAGAACTTCAGCAGTGCTAGAAATAATATCTTCGTCGAAATCCATCTTCATTGAAGAAAGCATCATTCTCGCTTCCTCATTAAAATCTTTACAAGCCAGGGCTGCATCCAGATCATCCCTATCGTATGCGTTTTCCAAAGACAATATTGCGCCTTCGGGTGTTTTCAAATCCACTTTGAAATGGTCAATACCTTCATCAATATAGATCCCGATACTTTCATCAAATTGTGATTTTTCTGCATCAGGTATACCATCCCGAATGGCCCTTATGGTATAGCCGCCAATCAGTCTGCCTTGTTCAATAATCATCCAGTCGGAGATATAGTTTCTATCCACTCCGATTTTCTGATCCAATTTAACAGTGGTCACATCTACCGGTACATTCCCAACAGTGCCAAAAAGGTTACCAAACTCATCAAAATTTGGTTCTGTTAACCAGATGTGCTCACCAATTTCGCCATCCATAATCTTAACCTTAATAGAAAAGTAAGTTTGGAAGTCCTTAGGTTCATTTAAGCTTTCTTCGAAGTACCAAAGGGTTAAATTGGCTTTTTCAATTGCCCAATTCATTCTGTCGTCTTCATTTGGGATGTAAACCATTGTTGGTTCACCTGTACGTTCTGCTACGTTTTTTTTGCCAAAAATTTTAGATAGTAAGCCCATTGATATAACTGCTAAACGGTTAGAATTAATAGTAACTTTTTCCTTTGATTAATAGATCTTGCTTTTCTGCATTGCAAACTGCGTAACTAAAGCCTTGTTGAATGGCATAGGCGCCATATTCGCCCTTTTTGTTTATAGCAAGAAAGCCAACCTGAATATTCTTGGCTGTTTCAGGTTTCTTTTTGATAATTCTCATTACGGCTTCTTTACATGCGGCCTCTGGTGCGTATCCCTGTCGCATCAGCTCAACAACTAAAAATGAACCCACATTCCTGACCACTTCTTCACCCACTCCTGTAGAGGTAGCACCGCCCACTTCGTTATCTATATATAAACCAGCACCAATAATGGGACTGTCTCCAATTCTCCCATGAAGTTTGTACGCCATTCCGCTGGTGGTACAGGCGCCTGATATGTTTCCTTTTGCATCAATAGCCAACATGCCAATGGTATCATGGTTGTACTGGTTGCCTGGCAACTTTTGAGGCGCAGCCTTATCATACGACTGATTCTCTATGTTCATTACCGGCTCATATTTAGCAGTTTTTAACCAATCTTTCCAGGCTGTTTCGCTTGATGGCGTGAGTAAATTTTCTTTTTTAAATCCTTGTTCTAATGCAAATTGCAGTGCACCGTCTCCGGCTAACATCACATGCGGTGTTTTTTCCATCACCTTACGCGCAACTGAAATTGGATGCTTAATATGCTCTAAAGCCAAAACAGCCCCGCAGTTTCCAAACTCATCCATGATGCAAGCATCTAGCGTAACTTTACCATCTCGGTCTGGTAAGCCGCCGTAACCAACAGTTTGATTTTTTTCATCAGCCTCCGGAACCCAAACACCCTGTTCTACTGCATCTAAAGCCCGGCCACCTTTAACCAAAACTTTCCAGGCATCTGCATTTGCAGCAATCCCAAAATCCCAGGTGGAGATGACAATGGGTAAGTTTTTTGCAACTGGAGCTGGTGCAGGAAGGACATTGGCAATGCTTGTTTTATCAATAGCTAATAGACCTGCAGACAGCGCTGAGGCTTTTATAAATTTGCGGCGGTTAAACATTTATGTTAATTTAAATTGTCTTTTTTATAGAATAGTGAATTCATCTGCATCTCTTAAGAAGGGAAACTGACGTCTGATTTTTGCAAGTTCTTCGTAATTGATCGTTACAGTATACATGTCCTCATCTTCAGGTTTATAATAAACTGTACTTCCGTAGGGATCGATAACCATAGAGTGGCCGCCATGGTATACTTGATTTCCATCGTGTCCAACCCGATTTACCCCGATCACATAACTTTGATTTTCTATGGCACGCGCGGGAATCAGTGCTTTCCAATGTGCAGACCGCCTATCTGGCCAACTTGCAACCAATAGTAAAATATCGTATTCTTCGTTTACGTTACGCAGCCAAACCGGAAAGCGTAAGTCGTAACAAATTGCCAGCCTGATTTTCCAGCCTTTTAATTCTACGATCAGCTTTTTTTCGCCTGAACTAAAATTTTCATCTTCATCGCCCATGCCAAATAAATGGCGCTTGTCGTAATGCTGATGTTGTCCATCCTTATCCATCCAGATTAGGCGATTAAAGTAATGGCCATTTTCTTTAATAATCAAACTGCCGGTAACTACGCAATTGTACAAGTTTGCCATTTTTTGCATCCATTGCATTGTTGGGCCATCCATTTCTTCTGCCAGGGCCTCTGCGTTCATGCTGAACCCGCTGTTGAACATCTCCGGGAGAATAATTAAATCTGTTTTCTCCCTAACGCCCATAGATAGGCGAAGGGCAAGGTTGACCAGGTTTTTTTCTATATTTTCCCAAAAGAGATAAGCCTGAAAGATAGTAACTTTCAAATTTTCTATTTGCGTGTAGATCGGTGCTTCCATATGATTGGGTTTGCGAAATGTTAAACATTTTTTAATTTTTCTGCAGCCAATGCGAGTGTTTCATCTTTTTTGGCAAAGCAAAAGCGGATAATCTTGTGGTCTGTTCCTTTTTGATAAAAAGCTGAAACCGGTATAGTGGCTACGCCAAACTCTTTAATAAGCCTCATGCTAAAATCAGTGTCTTTTTCATCACTAATCTGCTGATAGCTTACGCATTGAAAATACGAACCGTTACAGGGGAGGAGTTCAAAACGAGTTTCAGCGAGCAGACTTCTGAAGTAATCTCGCTTTTGCTGAAAGAAGCTACCAATACCCGTATAGTGATCCGGCTCCTGAAGATATTCCGCAATGGCTTGTTGCATGGGACTATTAACGCTGAAGACGTTAAATTGGTGTACTTTTCTAAATTCCTTGGTTAAAGCTTCGGGCGCGAGACAATAACCCAGCTTCCAGCCCGTAGCATGCAAAAGCTTTCCAAAGGATGCAATGATAAAACTTCTTTCCCTTAATTCCGGGAACAGCATTACACTTTTGTGTTTTTGTTCGTCGTAAATTAAATGTTCGTAAACCTCGTCGCTCAGAATTAAAATATCGGTTCCGCTAATTAATTTAATAAGCGATTTCATATCTTCTTCTGATAAAATACTCCCGGTTGGATTTTGCGGAGAATTTAAAATGATCATCCGCGTACTGGAGGTGAAAAGTTTCTTCACCATATCCCAATCGATGCCATAATGAGGTGGAGCTAGCTCGTATGTTTTAACCAGCCCACCTAAAAGCCTGATGGTTGGTGCGTAGCTATCATAAGCTGGCTCGAAAATAATTACCTCGTCGCCAGAATTTATAATGGAAGTTAAGGCGGTAAAGATAGCCTGCGTTCCGCCGGCGGTTACGGTTATTTCGCTTTCAGGATTGTATTTGACTTGATAAAGTTTTTCAACCTTTTGTGCAATGGTTTCCTTCAGAAGCTGATTGCCAGGCATGGGGGCATATTGGTTAAATCCATCTTTCATGGCTTTATCTACCAATTCAATTAGCTTTGGATCAGCCGGATAATCTGGAAAACCCTGAGACAGATTTATAGCTTTATATTCCGCGGCCAGCTTAGACATTACTGAAAAAATCGTCGTGCTTACGCCAGGAAGTTTCGATTGTATATTTAACATGTTATAAGCGAAAATAGCAAAAAAAGCGCAGAAGATCAGTCACTTTTTAGCAAGTCGCAGGAGCATGCCCTATTAAATATCTTATTTTCAGTACTTTTCTAAGAAAAGAATGGAGACATTAAAATATATAATCACTTTCTTATTTAGGAATTATTGAAACAGTGGTCATCAACTAATGCGTAGCAATCGCTGCATCTGGTGAGGCTTCAACTTCCGTTTTAATCAACTTTCTTCCAATTAACAAACATACCATTGCAATTAAGGCGGCAGCCGTCATCACCAGTGGCATCGGTATTACTGAATTTTTGCTGAATAAACTCACCATAACAGAAGCTAAGGCACCTAACCCCATTTGAAGTGCGCCCATCAGTGCAGAAGCACTGCCTGCATTTTTACTAAACGGAGCCAAAGCAAGCGCGGCTGCATTTGGATTGATGAAGCCAAGACATGACAAAAACAACGCAATAAAGGTTAATGTTAAATATAGGTTGAGCCAGTCGTTGAAAGCGAAAATGAGGAAAATAACGCTGAAAATACATTGCGCTAATAATGCCCATGTCACGATTTTTTTACTACTGAACCATTTCAAGATAAAACTGTTTAACTGGCTCGATCCGATAAAAGCAACCGATAGTAAAGCAAAGATCCATCCATAACCAGTTTTGCTTACTCCGTAAATTTTCATGAATACCGCTGGTGAAGACGATACGTAGGCGAAGAGACCAGAAAATGTAATGGAACTAATTAAGGCATAGGTTGAAAACTGCGCTTCTTTAAGAACAGTGAGAAAGCTATTCAAAATCGGCTTTGGCTTTAAAGAATAATTTGGATCAGGCTTGTAGCTTTCAGGTAGTTTAAATATCGTTGCCATCAACATCAATACAGCCATAAAACCAAGGAATACAAATACATAACGCCATCCAAGTTCAGCAATAAGGTAACTTCCGGCAGTTGGAGCAAGCATAGGTGAGACGGCAATCACTAACATTAGCGAAGCAAAAACCTTCGGACTTTCTGCTACTGTAAACAAATCTCTAACCATTGCAATAGAGGCAACAGCAGTGGCACAACTACCAATAGCCTGAACGAAACGTAAAATAATAAGCTGGTTAACATCTGTAACCAAAAGGCATAAAAAGGATGAAATTATATAAAGTGCTAAACCGAAATACAATGGTTTTTTTCGGCCAAATTTGTCTAAAAGAGGACCATAAAGTAGTTGGCCGGCAGAAATTCCAATAAAGAATGCGGAGAGTGAAAGTGCAACAGATGAGTCATCTGTTTTCAGGTCTTTTGCAATGTCCACAAACCCGGGCAAATACATGTCTATAGAAAATGGTCCGAGCGCTGCCAGCGAACCTAAGATAAGGATGAGGTAAAATTTTTTCTGTTGAGCCATGATAATTAGTTTCCGAGGCGCAAAGATTGGCAGATTTATTTTCTTAACCTATTTTTGGTGGTCGAAAATTGTAAAACTTAATTCGGTTGTGAAAATTAATCCGAAAACTACAAATCTGATTTGAATTATATTTAGATTTATAAACTATGACTTTTAAAACCAAAGAAAGCCGCTTACTCCTTGTTTTAGGATGTTTTTTCGTGGCAAATGCGATACTATCTGAATTTATTGGCGTTAAACTATTCAGTGTTGAGGAAACGTTGGGGATAAAAAAGTTCGATATTAACTTATTAGGCGTAAAGAACCTTTCGTTTGTGATGTCTGCAGGTGTACTGACCTGGCCAATAATTTTCATCATGACTGATATCATCAACGAGTACTTTGGTGTAAAGCAGGTTCGCTTCCTTTCCATTTTAACGTCTATTTTAATCGCGTTTGCGTTCCTGGTGGTTTGGGGTTCTATGCATTTAAGTGCAGCAGATTTTTGGGTACATCAAAATATCAACGGTGAAGACCTGAATATGAACAACGCGTTTGCAGGCATATTCGGTCAGGGCATGTGGATTATTGTTGGATCCATCGTTGCCTTCATTGTTGGCCAATTGGCAGACGTATTAATTTTTCACAGAATAAAACGAATAACAGGCGACAGAGCTTTGTGGTTACGTGCCACAGGATCCACTTTAGTATCACAATTGATTGATAGTTTTGTGGTAATCTTTATTGCTTTTTACCTCAATCCACAATACCATTACAGCTGGCAGATGGTTGCCGCCATCGGCCTGGTCAATTACACTTACAAATTTATTGTCGCTGTTTTAATGACGCCTATTTTGTATGTGGTGCATGCCATTATTGATGGTTATTTAGGGAAAGAACTTGCGCACAAATTGATGCAGATGGCAGGAAGAGGATAATGACTAAATGTTAAACCAAATTTCTAAATTATGAGAATAAATTATTTACTCGCATTTGTAACGCTTTCGGTATTGTCCTGTTCAAATGAAAAACAAAAGAATGCCAGCCTTAACCTCGAGGGGAGTTGGCAGCTGATTTCTGCGACTACCATAGAAAAAGGTAAAACGCAGGTTACCAACTATGATGGTGATGTTAAAATGATCAAGATCATCAACGGATCGCATTTTGCCTTTTTAAGGCATAGCAGTAATCCTAAAGATACCACTAACTTTGATGCAGGTGGAGGAACTTATACTTTAAGTAATGCCGACTATACGGAACATCTTGATTTTTATAAAGACAAAAAATGGGAGGGTAAGACTTTCAACTTTAAAGTAGCTCTTGATAAAGATACTTTGATTCAAAAAGGAGTAGAGAAGGTTGTAGAAGCAAATATTGATCGGGTAATTATAGAGAAATACTTAAAAATAAAGCCATGAGCTAAAGCACAAAAAGGTCGGAATCGCTCCGACCTTTTGCTTAACAACAAAACAAATAAAAAAAAATTAACTTTAAAAAATTCTTAAAGGGAAGCCAGTTCTTCAGCAAAAACATTTTCTGCGACTTGTTCCTGCTTATAAATTTGTCTCCCGGTGTAGGCTATAAATACTGCTTCATCTAAAAGCAAGTCACGGTTTTTAATTAAATTTTCCAGTTTTAAGGTTCCGATTACGTACTTATAATTACTTGCCGAGTAACGCTCACTAATTCCATCAAAATCCAATAAGGTAATTAGATCTTCATCAGCGTACCGGAGATAAACTTCGAGCAAGATATCTTCCGTATGCTTCACGCCATTCTCTGAATGGTATTTCTTGTATTCATAACGATAGTCATAACGAAGTGCGGCGATATCTGACAAGACAGCTGCCCCGGTGGGATGTCCGCCTGCACCTTTTCCGAAGAAAAATTGCTTATCGGCAAATGCGGCCTGAACGGTTACGGCATTATATTCATTCTCCACGTTATATAAAAAATCGTCTTTAGCAACTAGTTTCGGTAAAACATAGGTAACGATATCTTTGGTGTTTACTTTACGGGCTGTTGGTACCAGCTTGATTTTAAAATTCTTTTCACGGGCATATTTAATGTCATTAGCCGATAGGTTTTGAATACCAATATTCAAAATCGCATCAGGATTTACAAAAAGACCGTAAGCATGGGCTGTAGCAATTGCCAGCTTATATTTTGGATCATAGCCACCCACATCTAAGATTGGGTCGGTTTCTGCAAAACCTAAATCCTGTGCTTCTTTTAAAGCTGCGTTATAACTTTGGTTTTCGTTGAAAATTTTAGATAAGATATAATTAGACGAGCCATTAAAAATACCACTCAGCGCATGAAAAAGTTCGTTATCGTAATACTCTTCCAGATTTCTGATAATTGGAATACTTCCGCAAACAGCGCCCTCATAAAGAAGTGACGTGCCATGCTCTTGTTGCAGATCCACCAACTCCTTTAGGTGTGTTGCAATCATTTTTTTATTGGCAGAAACTACATTCTTGCCACTTTTTAAGGCAGTTGTTACAATTTCATAAGCTGCATCTGCATCATTGATGAGTTCCACAATGGTATTGATTTCGGTATTGTTCAAAATCTCATTGCGATCTGTCGTAAAAAGCTCTTTATTAAGCGTACGTTTTTTCTTCGGATCTTTTATGGCAATTTTGATAATTTCCAGGTTGAGGTTCTGACTTTGGATAATGTCTAACAATCCCTGTCCAACCACCCCGAAGCCAAATAAACCTATTTTTAAATTCTTACTCATATTAGTTATGGTATAAAGCAGCGGGATTTGCATCTGGTACTCTGACAAGGCTATCGAAACGCTTCCGCTACTAAATTGTCTTTACGTTATTTCTTTTTAGTTAGGTTTTAACTACTTAGTGCTGTGTTATTTAAGCAATATGCTGGAGCTTAATAATTTTTTGATCTCTGCTTTCCTTGATAAAAGTGCCGATGATATTCGTTAAAGCATTTGTTTCAATTAGAAAACCATCGTGACCATATTCTGAATGAATAGCTGCAAACTGTGCATCATTGATTTGATCTGCCAAATATTTTTGTTCTGATAATGGAAATAGAAAGTCATTTTCAATTCCAATTACTAACGTATTGGCTTTAATGCATTTCAAAGCATCAGCAATACTTTTTCTGTTCCGACCAACATTATGACTATCCATGGCTTTAGTTAAATAATAATAGCTATAGGCGTTGAATCTATTGATCAGTTTTTCTCCCTGATAATTTTGATAGGAGGAAGCCCTGAAATGATCGGTTTTATCGTTTACGCTTTCTACCTGTGTACTGCCATAAGCATTGTAGGTTCTGTAGCTGAGCAGCGCAATACTTCTGGCTGTCTTTAGTCCTTTACTACCGCCATTTGGCTGATTTGCAAAGAATGTTCTGTCTGAAGTAATGGCTAGCCGCTGACTTTCGTTAAAAGCAATTCCCCATGGCGAATGTGCAGCATTGGTAGCAACTAAAATAAGATTTTCAATTCTTGATGGTTCGGAAATTCCCCATTCAACCGCCTGTTGGCCTCCCAAGGAACCACCGATGAGTAATTTAATAGTTTCTATCTCTAAATGGTTTGCCAGCAACTGGTGTGCAGCCACAAAATCACGAATGGTGAATTGTGGAAAAGCCAAATAATAAGGAAGTTTTGTGGTTGGGTTTACGCTCAACGGATTAGTCGTTCCGTAATTAGAACCCAGAACATTTGCACAAATGATGTAATGATCTTCAGGATTGAAAAGCGCATTATCACCGAACAGGCCTTCCCACCATTCAAATACGTCGGCATTTGCAGTTAGTGCATGGCAAACCCAGATTACATTATCTTTCTTCGCATTTAGCTTCCCGTAAGTTTGGTAAGCAATTTGGAGATCTTGAATCTTTTTCCCGTTTTCTAATTTGAATGCTTCCTGATGATGATATATTGCCTTTAAACTTTCTGATTCAGATGCTGAATTGATGTCGCCTTTATTGTTTTGCATGTCGTATCGAACTGTAGTTTTTTAAGAAATCTCTTTAAGATGATTAGGCTTGTAAATGTTCCACATTAACTTGCGTACCTACAGCAGCAAAGGCCTGTTCAAAATCAGCTTTAATATCATCTATATGTTCAATACCAACAGAAACCCGAAGTGCATTTGGTTTAACGCCGGCAGCGAGTTGTTCTGTTTCACTTAATTGTTGATGGGTAGTTGCAGACGGTTGGATAATGAGTGTTTTAGCGTCTCCAACATTAGCCAAATGTGAAACCAGTTTTAAGTGATCAATTACTTGCGTGGCAGTTTCCTTATTTCCATTTAATTCGAACGATAATACACCGCCAAAACCATTACTCAAATACTTTTTCGCCAGGTTATTGTATGGACTGCTCGCTAATCCTGGATAGTGTACTGCTTTAACAGAAGGGTGATTTTCTAACCAGGTTGCAAGCTCTAGTGCATTATCAACATGGCGTTGCACGCGGAGTGACAAGGTTTCCAACCCTTGTAGCAATAGGAATGAATTAAATGGCGACAATGCCGGACCAAGGTCTCTCAAGCCTTCAACACGTGCACGAATAATAAACTGGATGTTGCCAAATGGACCGTCGATGCCAAATACATCATTAAACACCAAGCCATGGTATCCTTCTGAAGGTTCAGTAAACTGGGTGAATTTTCCATTGCCCCAATTGTAATTACCGCCATCAACAATAACACCGCCAATGCTTGTGCCGTGGCCGCCAATCCATTTTGTTGCAGATTCTACCACAATATTTGCCCCATGCTCCAGCGGCTTGAATAAATAACCACCAGCGCCGAAAGTATTGTCGACAATAAATGGAATATCATGTTTTTTTGCGATGGCCGCAATTTTTTCAAAATCAGGAATGCTAAAAGCAGGATTACCAATGGTTTCCAAATAGATTGCTTTTGTATTTTCTGTTATTTTTGCTTCAAACTCTTCCGGTACATCCGGATTTGCGAAGTCGACCTGAATACCTAAGCGTTTAAAGGCAACTTTAAATTGATTGTAAGTTCCGCCATAAACATGCGAGGAAGAAACAATCTGGTCGCCTGCTTCTAAGATATTGTGTAGTGCGATAAACTGAGCTGCCTGGCCAGATGCAACTGCAAGAGCAGCAACACCACCTTCTAACGCAGCAATTCTTTTTTCAAAGACATCCGTTGTTGGATTCATCAAACGGGTGTAGATGTTTCCGAACTCCTTCAATGCGAAAAGGTTTGCACCATGTTCGGCATTTTTAAAGCCGTAAGATGTAGTTTGATAAATGGGAACGGCTCTCGAACCTGTAGTTGGGTCTATTTCTTGACCAGCGTGTAATTGAAGCGTTTCGAACTTATAGGAAGTAGACATAATTTTTGAAATTTTGGAGTGGTTAATTTTAATAAATGGATAGTTTAAACAACCTTAAATTAAAGGTTTAAAGATATTGGCGTATCCTGAATCACCAGGACCTTCCAGTTTGAGAACAGACAAATGAGGAAGCTTTTTGAACTAAGATATGCAACAGCACATGCAAAGAATCAAATGCATTTCTAGCCCAATAGGTGCAGTAAGAATTGTTACCGGTTTCAGATTCAGACTTGCTTCGCCCTGCGATTGAAGATTTAATGTATTCATCAGTTTTAATTTATCTCTCCAAATAACACCATGTTATTCGGTCTGGAATTGGCACCTTCTCTCTCTGAGGGTTGCCAGTGGGTTACAGAGCCAGTCTCTCGCCACTTCTTTATAAATCAATCCGATTAAGATTGACTTTTATTTAGTTATCTACCAAATAATATTTCAAATATCTAAAATTATTTTCAAACAACAAAATTAAATTTCGAATTATGTAAATAGACGTTTCCTTGCAGAATAGAAATGCGATTGAATTTATAATTTCAATTTAATAACAAGTTAACAGTTAAAATTTTAAGTTTGCATCACCTATTCAATCTAAATTACGAATGAAACACGCAAAAATTATTTGCCTCGCATTGTCCATGTGCATTGCCGGTATCCCAGCCGCAGAAGCTCAATTTGGCGGCCTTAAAGATAAACTTCTGAAAGTTGGTACTGCGCAAGGAGCTAAGGCACTTGGCGTAGACAAATTTTTGAAACAGCCTGGCGCAATTACCACCAGTTTCGAAGATGTGAACCGCCAGGGGGAGATGATGCCTGATTTTAAAGCAACATTAAAAGCACAACCATTATATCTATTGCCAAAAAATCCTGAAGGTGGCTACATATTATGCGAAGGACTTTATGAAATGACCAACAAAAGCTACTGTTTAATGGCTGGCACTTTCGCTCCATCAAAAGGCGACGGTTATATGTTCGCGCCGGTTTTAGGATCAAAAGAGGAAGTGGTTGTAACCATTATCAAAAGTGCCGAAAAACATCATGACGTAGATCAGCATGATGTCCAGGCTTTATTATGGACCATCATCGCCAGAACAAAATTTGCCGATTACAACGGACAAGTAAAAGTTACTGCATTAAAATTATTAACGCCACAACAGATTACGATGTTAGAGGGAGGCGCATTGGGTATACTTCCTTTTGATGTGATGGAAAAAGCGAAAGACAACTTACCATCAGGCATTAGGGCAGTTTTTGAAGCAGAAAATAATATCCGTCAATTGGTTTCTTCTGGTAATTACACTTATGCAGACATGGAAAAATATGCCATCATTGCGGGTATGGCGCCGCCAAGAGCGGATGTGCCAAGTGGCATTTGGACAAAACATCCAGATGGTTATTATGTCCGTTACTTCCCTTCAGGGTATTCTGCCACTAAGGTACAGGTATATGTACCGAAGGAGTTGATTACAACAGGGACCAAGATTGTTTATGATGCTGCAGGCGATATTGCGTGCCCGGCTAACACAGGTGCTCAGCGACTAGCGCAAACGAACGAACCACTTGATCCCAATTACGGAATAAAATTAACAAACATTTGTAATCCTAAATAACAAAACAAGAGGGTCTGAAATTTGAACATTTCAGACCTTCTTATTTAAATTTAGGAATGGTTTTTAGAACTAGGCTAAAGCTTGAGCCAGGTCTGCAATGATATCGTCTACGTGCTCTAAGCCAACAGAAATTCTTAATAAATTTTTTGGTGTTTTACTATCGGGCCCTTCAACAGAATAGCGGTGTTCAATTAAGCTTTCCACGCCGCCTAAACTCGTTGCCTGTGCAAATAGCTTCACTTTGTTTACCACCCGACTCGTCTCTTCTACACCGCCCTTTACCAAGAAAGACATCATACCGTTAAAGTCTTTCATTTGTTTTTTAGCAATTTCGTGTTGGGGATGTGTCGCTAATCCGGGATAATAAACCGCTTCAACGTTTGGATGATTCACCAGGTATTCGGCAACCTTTTTGCCATTTTCACAATGCCCTTTAATGCGATAGGCCAGAGTTTTTATACTTCTGCAAAGTAAAAAACAGTCAAAAGGAGAAGGCACAGCGCCACCAGTTTGCTGAATGTTTTTAATTTTTTCCCAAAGTTCATCTTGTTTTGCAGTAACTAATATGCCGCCTAGTACATCGCTATGACCGCCAAGGTATTTAGTGCTACTGTGCATCACCAGGTCAGCGCCTAATAAGATTGGATTTTGAAGAATAGGGGATGCGAATGTACTGTCGCATACCAGGGTGATTTGGCTGGCTTTGGCAATCTTTGAAATTTCTTCAATATCAGTAACCTTTAATAGTGGATTTGACGGCGTTTCAATCCAAATCAATTTCGTATTTGGTTTAATTGATTTTTTTATGAGCTCTAGATTTGTCTGATCAATAAAATCAAATTCGAGTGAATTGTTAAAAATGGTAAGCAATTGTTTTTTAATTCCCCAGTACATATCGTCTGGAGCAATTATATGCGTTCCGGGTGTTAAGGCCTGAAATAAACTCATGCCGCAATTGTTGCCAGAAGCAAATGCAGCTGCATCTTCGCCATATTCTAATTTAGCAACAGTGTTTTCTAAAGCAGACCGATTTGGATTACTCACGCGACTATACATGTGGCCTCCCGGATATCCACCTTGTTCATCCCTAAAAAAAGTTGTCGATAAATTTATAGGTGGTGTAACATCACCGGTTGTATTTTTCACAAGATTAGAGGCGTGAATAGCAAGGGTTTCTGGTTTCATTGTTTTTTTTGTTGTACACGTTTAAAGGCAGGCAATTTAATAATTTACTGCAAATTTAATCTTCAAAATTGTTTTGGCAAGATTTATGTAACCAGTTCAATGAAATTAAAAAAAAACTAAAATGAAAAGATTATTTATAGCTATTGCAATAGCATGTTCTACCTTGGTAATGTTACAGAGTTGTTCTTCTACTAAAAACGCTTCAACAGGTATTAATGGCGGCAGAGGTACAGTTACTGGTATCTGGGTATTAAACAATATTGCATTAGAAGGTCTTCCAGATCAGGCTGTACAAGGATTGTTTGGCGAAAAATCATACAAATGTTTTCAAGGAAGCACTTGGAAACTTACCAACAGTGGTAATGGTTCTTATACTTTACCAGCTTCAAGTACTTGCGGAGAAGTAATGCAAACTATTTTCTGGTCAGCAACGCCATCAGAAGAAACTTTTCAATTTAAAAAAATCTTTGAGGGTGATAAAGCCAAAAACGTAACTGAAGGTTATCGTTTGGTATTAACGCAATTATCCAAAGGGAATATGGTGATGAAATCGCCAATTGAGTTCGGGGGTAAAACAGCGAACATTGTGTTAACTTTTTCTCCGGCTGCAAAATAAGCGCCTATTTTAAAAAAATTAAAAAGCACTTCTTTAAGAAGTGCTTTTTTTTGTTCCAGCAAGTGGAAGTAGCTGCCGATTATTTATTTGCCACGGAAGCACAAAAGTACACGAAATATAGTTTTCCGTGATTTCAGTGCTTCCGTGGCCGTTTCAAATTTAAATTCTCTGCAAAATGGCATCATTTTAAGATTTTTGCCGGCAGGAAACTAAGCTTTTACATATGAAACACATCATAGCAAAGCACTTCTCGAAAGGGGTGCTTTTTTGTTTTGGTTAAGTAGAAGTAGCTGCAGATTATTTTATTCGCCACGGAAGCACAAAAACACGCGAATATAGTTTTCCATGATTTCAGTGTTTCCGTGGCTATTACATATTTTAATTCTTTGGAAAAACAGCAGCATTTTAATATTTTTTCCGGCAGGAAACTAAGCTTTTACATATGAAACACATTATAGCAAAGCACTTCTACAAAGTGGTGCTTTTTTGTTCTGGCAAGTGGAAATTGCTACTGATTATATTATTTGCCACGGAAGCACAGATGTACACGGAATAATAATTTTCAGTGGTTTCAGTGTTTCCGTGGCCATTACAAATTTCAATTCTACGGAAGAACGGCATCATTCTAAAATTTTTCCGGCAGCGAACTAAGCTTTTACATATGAAACACATTATAACAAAGTACTTCTGCAAAGTGGTGCTTCTTTGTTCTGGCAAGTGGAAGAGCTACTGATTATTTTATTTGCCACGGAAGCACAGAGGTGCACGTAAGAATAATTTTCTATGGTTTCCGTGGCTATTACAAATTTTAATTCTCTGCAAAACAGTATTATTTAACATTTTTTCCGGCAGCGAACTAGGCTTTTACATATGAAACACATTATAGCACAGCACCTACAAAGTGCTTTTTGTTCGAGCAAGTCGAAGTAGCTGCCTATTATTTATTTTCCACGGAAGCACAAAAATACACGGAATATAATTTCCTTAATTTCAGTGTTTCCGTAGCCACTACAAATTTAAATTCTTTGCAAAATGGCATCATTTTAATGTTTTTTCCGGCAGGAAACTAAGCTTTACGTAAGAAACACATCATAGCAAAGTACTTCTGCGATTGGTTTTTTTCCCAGCAAGTCGAAGTAGCTGCCTATTATTTTATTTGCCACGGAAGCACAGAAGTACACGGAATAATAATTTTCTATGGTTTTGTGCCTATTACAAATTAAATTCTGCGGAAGAACGGCATCATTCTAAAATTTTTTCCGGCAGAAACTTATCTTTTACGTATGAAACAGATCATAGCAAAGTATTTCTGCAAAGTGGGGTTTTTTTTTCTGGCAAGTGGAAATTGCTACTAATTATATTATTTGCCACGGAAGCACAAAAGTAAACGGGATGTAATTTTCCGTAATTTCAGTGTTTCCGTGGCCATTACAAATTTAAATTCTCTGGAAAAATGGCATCATTTTAATATTTTTTCCGGCAGGAAACTAAGCTTTTATATATGAAACACATCATAGCAAAGCACTTCTGCGACTGGTTTATTTCCCAGCAAGGTGAAGTAGCTGCGTATTATTTTATTTGCCACGGAAGCACAGATGTACACGGAATAATAAATTTCCGTGATTTCACTGTTTCCGTGGCCATTTCAAACTTAAATTCTGTAAAGAATGGCATCAATTAAACCTTTTTACCGACAGGAAAATAAGCATTTACGCAGAAATAGATCATAGCAAAGCACTGCTTGAACGAGGTGTTTTTTTGTTCTAGCAAGTGGATGAGCTACTAATTATTTTATTTGTCACGGAAGCACAACAGTAAACGGAACAATAATTTTCAGTGATTTGTGTTTCGGTGGCCATTACAAATTTCAATTCTACGGAAGAACGGCATCATTCTAAAATTTTTTCCGGCAGGAAACTAAGCTTTTACATACGAAACACATCAAATCAAAGTACTTATGTAAAGCCGTGTTTTTCATTTCGTTCATTAGTTGGTTAGAATAATTGGTTAAAGCGAATAAACCAATGACGAATAAACTGATAACTATTGAACCAATAATGTCCGTTTGTTGCAAGAAAATGATTTTCTAGTGCCATCAATATTGTATTTTTGTTCGAAATGAAATCAGGAATGACAACAACTGCAGAAGTTGAGAAAATATTAGCTGATACTAACTTATCAACTGAATTACAAAACATAGCCCACAAAGTTCTTCAGGGACAACGCATCAATTTTGATGAGGGTGTTTATTTATATAACTATGCCGAACTCGGGTATCTGGGGGTGTTGGCAAATTATATCAGGGAAAAGAAGCACGGCGATAAAACTTACTTTAATCGCAATTTTCACTTAGAACCTACTAATCTATGTGTTTACGATTGCAAGTTTTGTTCCTATTCTCGTCTGATTAAACAGAAAGAAGAAGGATGGGCATTAACAATGGAGCAAATGCTCGACATTGTGAAAAAATACGATCATGAGCCTGTTACCGAAGTACATATTGTTGGAGGGGTTTTGCCGCAATATGACGTCGCTTTTTATTCCGCTTTATTCTCTGCAATCAGAGCTCACCGCCCTGATTTACATGTGAAAGCATTAACACCTGTTGAATACCACTATATTTTCAAGAAAGCTAAGATCGACTATGCCACAGGTATGAAGTTGATGAAAGATGCCGGTTTGCAATCTATGCCAGGTGGTGGTGCTGAAATTTTTCATCCTGAAATTCGTGAACAAATTGCTAAAGATAAATGTACCGGCGAACAATGGTTGGCAATACACGAGGAATGGCATAAATTAGGAATGAGAAGTAACGCCACCATGTTATATGGCCATATTGAAAGGTTTGAGCATCGCGTCGATCACATGGAAAAACTTCGTGAATTGCAAGACCGTACAGGTGGTTTTCAAACTTTTATTCCATTGAAATTCAGAAATCAAAATAATCAAATGAGTGCTACACCGGAGGTTTCGGTAATTGAAGACTTAAGAAATTACGCCATTGCCCGAATCTACATGGATAATTTTGATCATATAAAAGCATATTGGGCAATGATCAGCAGGGAAACTGCTCAACTTTCTTTAAATTATGGTGTAGATGATATCGATGGCACATTGGATGATACCACTAAAATCTATTCAATGGCTGGTGCAGAGGAACAAACGCCCGCGATGAGTACCAAAGAACTGGTAAACTTAATCAAGCAAGTAGGCCGAGTGGCGATAGAACGTGATACCTTATATAATGTGGTTACCGATTTCGAAAATGTTGTTTTCGAGGAGGATAAGAAGCCACAATATTATAAGCTTCCGGTGGTGAACTAAAGTTTAAGTAAACCTCAGAATTCCTCTCTCTTATTTCTATGCAGAATTCAATCATTAAATGAAGATTATATATATTATCCGTCACGGCGAAACAGAATTAAATAAACAAGGCATTGTACAGGGAAGAGGAATCAACTCTGATTTAAACGACACTGGCCGTGCACAAGCCGAAGCATTCTATCAGCAATATAAAGATGTTGCTTTCGACAAAATTTACACTTCAGATTTAAAGCGAACCTGGCAAACGGTACAGAAGTTTATAGATTCCGGTTTACCCTGGGAAAAGCTTTCCGGTCTGGATGAATTGGCTTGGGGCATTTGGGAAGGTCAGCCAAATAGTGAAGAAGCGCGTGATGCTTTTCGCGAAATGCTTCAAACTTGGGAAGATGGCAATTATACCGCACATTTTGAAGGTGGTGAAAGTGTTCAGGATGTATATGAACGTTTGAAAAAACCGATGGAAGTATTGTCTGCCAGGCCAGAAGAGCAAACGGTTTTGCTTTGTATGCATGGCAGGGCAATGCGTGTGTTCTTATGTTTATTACTTGGAAAACCCTTGAGTGAAATGACAGGATTCCCTCATCAAAATACCGTGCTTTATAAAATGGGATTTGAAGATGGAAAATTCTCCGTGCTCGAATTCAACAATGCAGTACATCTAGACGGCTTAGTAATAGATTAAAAATAGATCATCATTGAGACAAGCCGATATTTAAAAATCGATTTGCTCGCAAAAATATAACAACTTGAATAAGATTAAAATATCGGCAGTTGCCTATACCAATACTAAAGCATTTATCTATGGACTGGAACATTCTGAGATCATCGATAAGATTGATTTGAGTTTAGATATTCCATCTGATTGTGCAGCTAAAGTGATTAGTGGGGCGGTGGATATAGGCCTAATGCCTGTTGCGGCTATTCCATTAGTACCCAATGCAAATATCGTTGCGGATTATTGTATCGGAAGCGACGGAGCGGTGAACTCCGTATTTATTTTTAGTGATGTTCCGGTTTCAGAAATTAAGACAGTTAAACTGGATGCGCATTCCAGAACTTCAAACAATCTGGCAAAAGTACTACTTAAATTTCACTGGAAAAAGGAAGTTTCTTACACGACGGATCTAAACGCTAAAACTGATGCAATTGTCTTAATTGGTGACCGTACCTTCGGTAAAAAAGATGACTTTGCTTTTGCTTATGATATGGGAGCAGAATGGAAGAATTTAACCGGGCTACCTTTTATGTACGCTGCATGGGTAGCAAATAAGGAAATACCGGAATCATTTAAGGCAGAATTTAACGAAGCATTAAAATTTGGGTTAGATCACCGGAATGAGCTACTGAAAACCCTTCCTCAAACACCAAATTTCGATCTGGCTGATTACCTCAATCATAAATTGCAGTTTGAAGTGACGGATGACCGTAAGAAAGCAATGAACTTGTTTTTAGGATATATTGCGCAATTGAAAAAAGATCACGCATAATAAAAAGGCAATCCTGAAAATCAGGATTGCCCAAATTATTTAATGCGCTTTCAGCTTCCCTGCAATCGTTTCTAACTTGCTTTTTAGTTTAGAAATCGCTCCGCTAAGGGCTAAATCATAGTTATTTCCAAGGTTAGTCACGGCAACAGGCTCTTTGCCAACTATTTTTGCTTCTAACAAACAACGTTTATCATCCAATCCTTCCTTGCTTCCGTTCTCGTCTGATAAGTGAACCTCAATTCGGCTGATTAAATCATCAAATCTTCCCAAGCCATCATTAATCAGTCCTTTAATTTTGTCTTCGTATTCCTGGTGGATGGTTAGGTTTTTGTCGGTGTTTAGTTGAATCGTCATAATTATTTTAAATTTAATGAGGTTAAATTATTTACAATGTAACAGTTTAAGCTTAAAAACGTTTGAGTTGAAATCGCTTTCGCGTTAATCAATTGGTTTTCAGGGAAACAGATTTCACGATAGTGAAAGAAGCAGGCGCAGATTGCAAACGTTATGATAAAAGTTTGCAGCTCATGTACAAAATCGTCACAAGGTTAAGTATATGTCGTTAATCGAGGCGATATTAACCCATCCAAAGATTAAACAATCTTCCAATTTTTCAACAAAACAGCTGTTCAATGCAGAATCATGCTATCTTTATAGCTTTTGCAAATTAATTTCAGTTTTGGCTAAAGACACGAATAAAGAAACCCCATTAATGCAGCAGTACAACGCCATTAAAGCGAAGTATCCGGGTGCACTTTTACTTTTTAGGGTTGGAGATTTTTACGAAACCTTTGGCGAAGACGCCATTAAAACCGCTCAGATATTAGGAATTGTTTTAACCAGAAGGGGGACTGGGCCAAACGGCGGTGCCTTAGAGCTGGCAGGTTTTCCACATCATTCGCTTGATAATTATTTATCAAAGCTTGTACGCGCAGGTCAACGCGTAGCCATCTGTGATCAGTTAGAAGATCCGAAAGCTACAAAAACGATCGTCAAACGCGGCGTTACCGAACTTGTTACGCCAGGTGTGGCATACGGTGATAGTATCATCAATCAAAAATCAAATAATTTTTTAGCCTGTGTGTTCTTTGATAAGGCGCAGTTGGGCGTATCCTTCCTGGATATCTCGACAGGTGAATTTTTAATTGCACAGGGAAACAGCGACTATATTGATAAGCTATTACAAGGATTTAAGCCTACTGAAGTTATCTTCCAGAAATCTAAACGTCAAACTTTTGTAGAGAATTTTGGTGACCGGTTTTATACTTTCGGTTTAGATGATTGGCCTTTCACTTCCGATTATGGAAATGAAACATTGATGAAACATTTCGATGTTACTTCTTTAAAGGGCTTTGGTGTAGAGCGTTTGCAAAGTGGTATTGTTGCCGCTGGTGTAGTTCTACACTATCTTGGTGAAACAGAACACCGTAATTTGCAACACATTACTTCAATTAGTAGAATTGAAGAAGACCGTTACATGTGGCTGGACCGATTTACGATCCGGAATCTGGAACTCGTCAATTCACCTAACGACAACGCTGTAACTTTATTTGATATCCTTGACCATACCTGTACCCCAATGGGTGCCCGTTTGCTGCAAAAATGGATTATTATGCCATTGAAGGAGATTAAGCCTATTGAAGAGCGTTTAGGGATGGTTGATTACTTTGTGAAAAATCATGAATTACAAGCAGAATTCCTGAGCCATATTAAGCAAATTGGAGATTTAGAAAGATTGATTTCAAAAGTGGGTTTGCAACGTGTTGGTCCGAGGGAATTAGTAGCCCTCAAAAGAGCACTTCACCATATCGAATCTGTTAAAAAATTAGCAGCTGATTCAAAAAATCCTTTTTTAATAAAAATTGCGGATCAACTAAACCCTTGTCTGGCCATTCGGGAAAGGATTGAAAAAGAAGTTCAGCCGGAACCACCTGCAGTGCTTCAGAAAGGAAACGTAATTGCAGACGGAATTGATGAAGATCTTGACCGGTTGCGCAAAATTGCTTTTGGGGGTAAAGATTATCTGGTACAAATTCAAAAACGTGAAGCAGAGGCTACTGGGATTCCCTCATTAAAAATTGCCTTTAACAACGTTTTCGGCTATTATTTAGAAGTTACCCATACCCATAAAGACAAGGTGCCCGAAGGATGGATCCGGAAGCAGACCCTGGTTAATGCGGAGCGATACATTACCCCAGAGTTGAAGGAATATGAAGATCAGATTTTAGGTGCTGAAGAGAAAATTCAAGCCATTGAGATTCGCCTATATAACGAACTGATGTATGAAACGGCCAGTTACATTAAACCCATTCAACTTGATTCTTTTTTAATTGCGCAACTAGACTGCCTGCTTTGTTTTGCGCAGCTTGCTGAAAAAAATCATTACAATAAGCCAAAAGTAACCACTACAAAAGTACTTGATATTAAAGGCGGTCGCCACCCGGTTATTGAGAAGCAGCTGCCTGTTGGCCAAGAATACATTACCAATGATGTTTATTTGGATACTGACTCGCAGCAAATCATCATGATTACCGGTCCAAACATGGCAGGTAAATCTGCAATTTTACGCCAAACGGCGCTAATCGTACTAATGGCCCAAATGGGGTCATTTGTACCAGCTAAAGATGCAGAAGTTGGAATCGTTGATAAAATCTTTACACGCGTGGGGGCATCTGATAATATATCTTCAGGAGAAAGTACATTTATGGTAGAGATGAACGAAACCGCTAGCATCCTGAATAATATTTCTGATGACAGTTTAATTCTTTTGGATGAAATTGGACGCGGAACAAGCACCTATGATGGGATCTCTATTGCCTGGGCCATCGCTGAATTTTTACATCAACATCCTACTGCAAGGCCTAAAACACTTTTCGCAACCCATTATCACGAATTGAACGAATTGGCGAATACCATGGCGCGCATCAAAAATTTCAATGTTTCTGTAAAGGAAATGACTAATAAAGTAATTTTTCTTAGAAAGCTGGTTCCAGGTGGTAGTGAACATAGTTTTGGTATCCATGTTGCTAAAATGGCCGGAATGCCACCGAAATTAATTGGCAGGGCAAATGAAATTCTGAAGAAATTAGAAATCGACAGGACGGAGGGTCAAAGCATAAAGGACAGCATCAAAAAAGTTCAAAATCAAGCTTACCAGTTACAAATGTTTGCTATTGATGATCCGGTGTTAGTCAAAATCAGAGATACCCTCAATAATTTAGATGTAAACGCGTTAACTCCGGTGGAGGCTTTATTGAAGCTAGATGAAATACAAAGGTTAATAAAAGACAATTAATACAAATGCATAAGAATAAAGGATTTTCGATGATTTTGAGCAAAAGATCTCAAACCATAATGGATACTAAAAAGCTTTATTCTTATTTTATAGTTCTGTTTTTGATGCTAATTCTGGCCTCTTGTGGCAGCCGAAAATATACAGTAAGAAATGATACCAAAGCTGCAAAAGCTGCAGATGCAATGGCAAACTTGAGGAGCAAATCACTTTATAAATTTATTACCGACTGGACTGGTGTGAAGTATCGTTTTGGAGGCTTAGATAAAAGCGGAGTTGATTGTTCCGGATTTGCCTTTTTACTGGAGAAAGAAATTTACGGTATTACGCTGCCGAGAATTTCCAGAGATCAGGCGAATTTCGCAAAAAAGAAAAACTATGGCGCCCTTGAAGAAGGGGATTTAGTCTTTTTCTCTTTTGGTGGGGGAAACGTAGATCATGTTGGTGTATACTTGAATAATGGTTTTTTTGTTCATGCAAGTACGAACAGAGGTGTAATTGTTGATGATTTGAATCTGCCTGCTTATCAAAAAGCGTTGGTAAAAACAGGTACAGTTAACTAACTTATAAAAATCAAAAGCGAGTCCAAAATAATTACCAGAAACCATGCGTTTATTCCTGATTATTTGTTTCTTTTTCAGCAGTTATGCGTTAAGCGCACAAGTGAAGTTAATTTCGGTTGATGATTTGAACAACAGAATTGCGAATGGAAAGGATACAACTTACGTTGTTAACTTTTGGGCAACATGGTGCGCACCTTGTGTAGCGGAGCTACCAAACTTTGAAAAGCTCAGATTGGCTAATGTAAATAAGCCAGTTAAGGTGTTGCTGGTGAGTTTAGATTTTAAATCTAAATTGCAAAAAACAGTGATTCCCTTTGTTGCTAAAAATCCAATTAATGCTGACGTTTTCCTTCTGGATACAAAAGATAGACAAGTTGATATTCAGCGAATTAGTAAACAATGGTCTGGTGCAATCCCGGCTACGTTGTTCGTTCGCAAACAAAACAGAATATTTTTTGAAAAAGAATTTACAGAAGAAGAATTAAAAGATGCATTTCTGAAGATAACTAAGAATTGATCTGAATGCCTGCCTGGTTAGCTGTTAATGCTAGCAACCATTTTTGTGGGATAAGCCTCTTTTATCACTTGGTTAGTTATAGAAATATCTTAGCGTATCGAATCAATGAAGGTATTAGCCTTCCAATATCAATTTATGCTTCGTGAGATCACGAAACATAAATTGGGGTGTAATACGTTGATCATGCAAATTAATCGAAATTTGTTGCTGTGGCTAATGTTTTCCATGTTGCCATTTCTTTCTGCACAGCCATAATTTTTGCGTCAGCCATTTGATAAGCATCCGGGCCTAAAAATAAATGCAATGGTGCTTGTTCACTTTCTGCAGCCGCAATTATCACTTCGATCCCTTTTTCAGGGTCGCCAGGTTGTTGATTATTGATTTCATTCTGGTGCGCTGCCTGCGATTCACGAACTTCTTTGTAATCGTCTATCGGGTTTTCCGGAACCGCTAGTGAACCTGAAGTTAAAAAATCCGTTCTAAAATAGCCTGGCTCAACTACGGTAGCTTTTATTCCCATTGATTTCACTTCCGTAGCTAGTGATTCTGTAAAGCCTGCCACTGCGAATTTTGTAGCACAATAGATTCCGAAGCCAGGAAAATTGCCAGAGAAACCGCCGATCGAAGAGATGTTAAAGATATGGCCCGACTGCTGTTTCCTCATTTGAGGCAATACTTTTCTGATTATATTGAGCGAACCAAAAACATTCACATCAAAATTTTCGCGTGATTCTTGATCAGTTAATTCTTCCAATGCGCCAAGCATTCCATATCCGGCATTGTTCACAACGAAATCTAATTGTCCAAATCTATTAATTGTTTCATTTACCGCGCTTCCAACGCGCTCTTCGTTTAATAAATCTACAGACAATGGGAGGAAGTTCTCATGCGCTCCCACGGCTTTACTTAAATCATTCAAATTTCTAGACGTCGCCGCAACGCAATATCCAAGACTTAATACTTTTTTTACTAATGTTAGTCCGAGGCCTTTCGATGCCCCCGTTACGAACCATACTTTTTTATTTACCATAATACTATCTTTTTATCAAGACAAAATTATGGCGAGAATAACGAAATGTAATTACAGGTATCAAACCGATACTTGCGAAATTCAAACAATCCTATAAGAACTTGGTGTATGATTGGTTAATTTCTTAAAAAAGTTATTGAAATGTGCTGGCTCTTCGAAACCCAGACAGTGGCTAATCTCTGCGATATTCCAGTCGGTATGCTTCAAAAGGGCTTTCGCTTCACTTAACAAGCGCTCCGCAATATGGCTGGTGGTGGTTTTGCCTGTAGTTTCCTTAATTGCCCGATTCAGGTGATTAACATGAACAGAAAGTTGAGTAGCATAATCTTTCGCAGATCGCATAGAGAGCCGCTGGCTCGTGGTTTCTATAGGGAACTGGCGGGCAAGTAATTCTGTAAATACAGTGGTGATTCTGGAATTGGCGTTGGGATGTTTAAATAGTGTTTCTGAAGGCTGGGTTTTTAAAGCAAAGTGGGTAATCTCTGTAATGTAATTCCTGATCAGATCATATTTATAGACATAATCTGAATTTACTTCTTCCAGCATTTTACCGAAGATAGCAGATATTTCCCTGGTCTGCTCATCATTTAGAACATATGCAGGCTTGCCGCCTTGAATAAACATTGGCAGATCGCCAATATTTCCACGGATCTTTTCATTGAAAAAATCTGCAGTAAAAATACAGAAAAACCCGCTTACATCTTCGTTTTTGCCACTGGCCAGTTCCCAGGTGTAAGGTACCAGTGGATTAAAAAACATTAAGGCTGTTCCATTAATCTCGATACTTTTATCTGCATAATGAAAAATGTTGTGTCCATTTATCAAAGAAATTTTATAAAAATCCCTGCGATTGTAACTCATTTGCCCGGTATCTTCGCGGTGACAATCTTCCAGCCTGAAAACGTTGAAATGGCCGAGCTTTTCCTGTAAATCATTTGGTACTAAACTGAATTTTTTCTGGTAGAAATCCGCAATAGTTTCTGTGGTACTCATGAATCAAACTTACAAAATTCAAACCTATTAGTCAAGCGTGTATTCAATATGATTAGCAGTAAGCCATAATCGGTTGTTATGGTACATCTAAATTATACCCGCTTATGACAAATTAAAATACCGATTGGTATATATTTGAACATTATTTGATGGGAATGAGTAAAGCAGAAAAAACGCGGGGTTTTATTATAGAGAAAACAGCAGCTATTTTTAATATAAAAGGATTTGCCGGAACTTCTTTGAATGATATTACCGATGCAACCGGATTAACGAAAGGCAGCATTTACGGGAATTTTGCCAATAAGGACGAAGTCGCATTAGCGGCCTTAGACTACAATGTTAAAAGTGTTGAAATGAAAATCCTTGCAGAAATGAATAATCAGCACACTGCTAAGGGTAAATTGCTAGCTTACGTTGTTGCCTATCGGGATTTAATAGCCGGGAAAATATCTCCAGGTGGTTGTCCGGTGCTAAATGCTTCCATCGATGCTGATGATACGCATCCGGCACTCCGGCAAAAAGCATTGCATGCACTCTTATCCTGGAAGAAGCAAATTACTGATCTTATTCAGGATGGAATTGCAAATAACGAGATAGCCTCCCATTATTATCCAGAACAGATAGCCTTAACAATTCTCGCCCTGATTGAAGGCGGAATAATGATTTCCCGACTAACCAATTCTGATGAAACCCGTGAATTACTTTTAGGATCTTTAACGGCATATATTAACAACTTAAGTCCTTAATAATTCAATATCAAATCTGATAAATAACTAGTTATAATTAAGTAATAGAAAAAAGAAAATCGCTTTAAACTTATTATAATGATATTTGCACCCTTTAAAGTAAACTGGCATGCTTGGCATTTGACGAAAGTTAATTAACATACTAGCTGGATCAAAATGATTTATAAGGATACCAATAAGATTAATCACCAACAAAATAAAAATCGGTTGCCTAATTATAAGCAACGAAAAAAATGAATAGCATGAAGAGAGTAGTTGTAACAGGATTAGGCGCAATAACGCCGCTCGGAAACACAGTAGAAAGCTTTTGGAAAAACATCTTAGCCGGTAAAAGTGGAGTGGGACCAATTACCAAATTTGACACGAGTAAATTTAAAACGCATTTCGCAGCAGAAGTGAAAGACTTCAATCCTGAATCTTTCTTAGATAAAAAAGAAGCCAGGAAGTATGATACGTTTACCCAATATGCTTTGGCTTCAACTGACCAGGCAATTATAGATGCAGGCTTGGATTTCACCACAATGAGTGACGATCAACTGGCAGAAGTTGGCGTAATCTGGGCAACCGGGAATGGTGGTATTTCTACTTTCGAGCAGCAACTGGCAGAATTTCATCAGGGAGATGGAACCCCCAGATTCAGTCCGTTTTTTATTCCGAAAATGATTGTTGATATCGCTGCCGGGGCAATCTCTATTCGCCATAAATTACGTGGGCCGAATTATTGCACAGTATCAGCATGTGCATCTTCGAACACTGCAATCATTAACGCTTTCGATACTATTAGGTTAGGGAAAGCAAACATCATGGTTGCAGGTGGTTCAGAGGCTGCCATTACAGAAGCTTCAGTAGGTGGTTTTAATGCCGCTCAGGCTTTATCAAAAAGAAATGATAGTCCTGAAACTGCTTCCCGGCCCTTTGATGAAAGCCGTGACGGATTTGTAATGGGAGAGGGTGCCGGCGCGTTGATTCTGGAAGAGCTGGAGCACGCTGTTAACCGTGGCGCGCATATTTACGCAGAAATGGTCGGTGGTGGAATGGCCGCAGATGCTTATCACCTTACCGGAACACCACCAGATGGAATTGGAGCAAGTTTAGGGATGAAGAAAGCCTTAAATGATGCTGGAATAACTGCTGATAAAATTGATTATATTAATGCCCATGCCACTTCAACTGGCCTTGGGGATCTGAGCGAATTGAATGCGGTTAAAACTGTTTTTGGAGATTCACCAGTGATTATAGGTGCCTCGAAATCAATGACCGGCCACTTACTCGGTGCAGCAGGTGCAGTTGAAAGTTTAATCAGCATCTTAGCCATCAGAGATGGAATTGTTCCACCAACAATTAATACCGAAAAGCTGGATGAACGAATTCCAAAGGGATTAAATATTGTATTGGCTCAGCCGATTCAAAAGGATTTAACTTATGTTTTAAACAATACTTTCGGATTCGGCGGGCATGTGGCCAGTACGATATTCAAGAAATACGAAGGTTAATTATTTATCCATAAGCAGGTTAACGAGTTCCTTGAGATCTTCTACTTCCTGTTCAAGTTTTAAAATGCGATTTTCCAGCGCTTCATTGGGTTGGGAAATTGCATTAACTTGTTCTTCTAAGTCTGGCATCTCCGGTTGATCACCCAATAAATGGATAAACCGAGCTTCTTTTTGGCCAACCTTTTTAGGTAACTGCTTTACAAATGGCGGCTCTTCTGCTGAAAGCTTTTGAAGTTGCTCTGATACTTCTTCAATGTTTTCAAATTCATATAATCTTCCGGAGTTGCTGTTGATTTCTCCCGGCGTTAATGGTCCTCGAAGCAGTAATAAACAAATGATGGAAAGGTCTGAAGGCACTAATGGATAGACAATTCCTAAGTTATGTTTATATTTAGTAGCTCTGCTTGAACCTCCTGTTGCTGTGGATATTAAACCTTTTATCTTCAGAGAATTCAAAGTGAGCGTAACTGTCTCATCATTATAATTAACTACCGGATTTCTCGAACTTTTTTGATTGCAGGCCGCCGTTAAGCTGTTTAATGTCATTGGATAATAGTCTGGTGTAGTTCTGCTTTTCTCAATCAGCGCACCTAATACGCGTTGCTCTTCTGCTGATAAATCTGGTAATGGTTTAATCTCTTCCATTTCATAAAAATAGAAATAGCGTTCACATTTTCGAAATTTTTCTAAACTCATTTTGATGAAGTCAGTAAGCTGCTTTCATCCGGCTGCTTAGGTGATTTAAATGTTACCTAATAGAAGCATTCTAAATTCAATAATACCTGAATAATGATGTTAAGATTAACGAACTTTAGACAACTAACATTCAACACCTATTCTATGTCATTAACTGATCAGAAATCTAATCAGGGAGATAGCAGGAGAGATTTCCTTAAAAAGAGTTCGCTCATTACCGCTATTGCCCTTACACCCGCAGTTGCGGTAAAAGCTGCAGAAAACCAGGCAGACGAACGTTTCGCTGAACTTTTCGAAAAGATTCCTCTAAATATTACCATAAATAACAAAGCTTACAAAACTTCCATTGAACCGCGGGTTACGCTTTTAGATTACCTTCGGGAAGAGCTTCATTTAACCGGAACTAAAAAAGGTTGCGATCATGGCCAGTGTGGTGCTTGTACGGTACATGTAGATGGTGAAAGGGTAAATTCTTGCTTAAGTTTAGCTGTGATGAACGAAGGCAAAAAAGTAACGACAATAGAAGGCCTCTCAAACGGTGAAGAATTACATCCTATGCAGGCTGCTTTTATTAAACACGATGGTTTTCAATGCGGTTACTGTACACCGGGGCAAATTATGTCGGCAGTAGCATGTGTTAACGAAGGACATACAAATTCACGTTCAGAAATTAGCGAATACATGAGTGGAAACATTTGTCGTTGTGGCGCTTATCCTAATATTGTTGATGCAATTGTTGAAGTTTCGAAAGGAGGAATGAAAGCATGATTAATTTCCAGTACCTAAGAACAACAACAGCTAAATCTGCACTGAGCTTATTATCAAAAGATAAAAACGCCAAATTCCTTGCAGGTGGTACCAATCTGATTGATTTAATGAAGCGCGGTGTTACATCGCCAGAAAAACTAATTGATATTAACCATGTGCCGCTGAAGCAAATTGAGATTATAGGTGATAAAATCATCATCGGTGCATTAGCTTCAAACACAGCTGTCGCGGAAAATGCCATTATAAAAGACAAACTTCCATTATTGGCTATGGCGCTTAATGCTGGTGCTTCTGCGCAGTTAAGAAATGTAGCTACTGTTGGAGGGAATATGATGCAACGTACGCGATGTGGATATTTTTATGATACCGAAATGCCTTGTAACAAGAGACAGCCGGGATCTGGTTGTGGTGCGATTGGAGGCTTTAACCGAATGCATGCAATTTTTGGCACTTCCGATAAATGTATTGCGGTGCACCCAAGTGATATGTGTATAGCGCTGGTTGCCTTGGATGCAACGGTGGTCATCTCAAATGCAAAAGGCGAACGGAAGATTTTATTTAAAGACTTTCATAGGTTGGCTGGAGATACGCCGCAGCTAGACAACAACTTAAAGCCTGATGAGATGATCGTAAAGCTGGAGATTCCCCTTAATAATTTAAATAAAAAGTCCTATTACCTGAAGGTTAGAGACAGGGCATCATATGCTTTTGCGTTGATATCTGTTGGTGCAGCAATAGAACTTTCAGATAATAAGATAAAAGATGTTCGCTTAGCGATGGGTGGCGTAGCACATAAACCCTGGAGATTGACCGCTGCAGAAAATTTTCTAATCGGGAAAGATGCCTCACTGGAAAATTTTGAACAGGCTGCAAAACTTGCTATGGCCGATGCGAAAGGTTTTGGAGAGAATGACTTCAAATTACAAATGGCACCAAATTCAATTATTGAGGCATTAACCGTTGCAACATCCCAAGCGTAATCATGGATAAAAGAATTTTAAAAGATGAAAATGACCGCGTAGATGGCATTTTAAAAGTGATGGGGAAAGCTAAGTATTTCGCAGAATACGAAATCCCGGGTTTAACTTATGGCGTATTGGTTACCAGTACGATCACTAAAGGAAAGATAACTTCACTAGATACTAAAGCAGCAGAGAAAGCACCTGGTGTAATTTCTGTAATTTCCCATTTAAATAAACCAGCTGCCCCGGGCTACGAACAGGAAGGTGGCTCGCCAATGAAGATTTTTTATACTGATAAGATCTTCTATAACGGTCAACCTGTAGCCATTGTTGTGGCAAATACTTTTGAAAGAGCCACTCATGCGGCGTCGCTGGTCACAGTTACTTATTCGAAAGAATCATTTAATACAGATTTCGAGAAAGCAGTTAGCGATTCGCAGGCCAAAAAACTTCAGGGACAACCTGATTACAAACGTGGTATCGAAGATGCTTATAAAACAGCGGAAGTTAAGGTAGAACAGAAATATCATCTTCCAATTGAAACGCATAACCCGATGGAACTGCACGGAATTATAGCAGACTGGAAACCTAATAACCAGTTGACGGTTTATGCGAAAACGCAAGGGGTTAAGGCTACGCAGGGAACCATAGCTAATGTTTTTAAAATTCCTATTGAGAATATTCAGGTTAATTCTGAATTTGTTGGAGGGGGGTTTGGAATGGCGCTAAGGACCTGGCCGGTAGAAATTGCAACAGTAATGGCTTCCAGACAGATTGGGAAGCCTGTTAAGCTTGTACTTACCAGAATGCAAATGTTTACGATGGTTGGAAATCGTCCTGCAGCGATCCAAACAATTGGTTTAGGCGCTAAAAAAGATGGAACCCTAACGGGAATTACGCACAAGGCTTTCGGTGAAACTTCTGTTTACGAAAACTTCACTGAGGGAGTGGTAAACATGGCGAAATTCATGTACCAGTGTGATAATGTAAATACACAATATACCGTAGTGCCTGTTGATTTGGGCGTACCTATCTGGATGCGCGGACCGGGAGAAGCCACCGGAGCTTTTGCATTAGAGAGTGCTATTGATGAAATGGCGCACGCTTTGGATATGGATCCGCTTGAATTCAGGATTAAAAATGATCCTGAAAAAGATCAGCAAAGGGATAAACCTTTCTCCGATAAGAATATCAAGGAAGCCTATAGCGTTGGTGCGCAGAAAATCGGCTGGAATGACAGAAAAAATAAGCCAGGAAGTCTGGTTGATGGTCAATGGAAGACAGGCTTCGGCGTAAGTATAGGTGTGTTTAATGCAAACCGGGGCAGAGCCACTGTGAAAGGAATTTTAAAAGCGGATGGATCTTTGGTGCTTCAAAGTGCAACGAGTGATATTGGCCCCGGAACAGGTACAGGGATGGTGCTTATCGCCAGTAGATTACTGAAGATTCCTGTCGAGAAAATCAAATTTGAGCTAGGGGATTCCTCATTACCTCCTGCACCAAGCCAGGGTGGTTCTGCAACACTTTCTACTGTGGGTTCTGCCGTTAATGATGTTTGTGTGGCATTGAAATCTACCGTAGCAGAACTGGCCGCAAACTCCAATATGGATGCGACTTCAAACTTCGTAGATGTATTAAAAAAGAATAATCTTCCAGCTATTGAAGTCACAAAACAAAGTCAGGCTGGAAAGGAACGGGAAGCATATTCGATGTATTCATTCTCGATCCATTTTGTAAAGGTGAAAGTTCACAGCTTAACAGGTGTAGTAAAGGTTGCTAAAATAGTATCTGTTGGTGACTCCGGAACCATTGTGAGTCCTAAAACGGCCAGAAGTCAGATGGTTGGAGGTGCAGTAGGTGGTGTTGGGATGGCACTGACGGAAGAATCGGTTATTGATCATCGTTACGGCAGATATATCAACAACAACTTCGCTGATTACCATGTGCCGGTGAACGCCGACATTCCTGAAATTGAAGTTCATTTCATCAATAAGCCAGATCCTTATATTAATCCAATGGGCGCCAAGGGAATGGGGGAGATTGCCCTGATCGGTTTTTCTGCAGCGGTGGCTAATGCGGTTTTCAATGCAACAGGTAAAAGAATTAGAACATTGCCGATTACACCGGATAAAATTTTAGCCTAGTAGGTTCTATTGTTAGTCGGGATCTTTAATCCCGACTCTTCAAATTACGGATTTGAAATCCGCAGGTAAGCAAGGACGAGATTAAAAATCTCGACCAACATGATTTTAAAAGTAATTGCTATTCAGTTAGTCGGGATTATAAATCCCGTCCAACGGATAAAACTAAGAAGGGCGAATTTCATTTTGAAATTCGCCCTTCTTCAATAAGCACAGTTAAACTGGCAGATTATTTTTTGCCATACGTAGCTGCTAGTTTCAAAGCATCGTAAGCGTTTACGATTCCGCCACTGATACATAAATCAGAGAATGGTACAGAAACACTTTCAGCGTTTTCTTCTTCTCCCTTTTTGTAAGAGACATTATGATTCACTTTCGTTACCGATTTTACAATGATTTCTTTTACCTGCGCTGCAGATAACTTTGGATAGTATGAACGAATCAGTCCGGCAAGGCCAGCAACTACTGGCGAAGCCATACTTGTTCCGTCTAAATCTTTATATTTTGAACCAGGTACAGTAGAATGAATTTTAACGCCAGGCGCAAAAACATCAACCTGTGTTTTTCCAAAATTAGAGAAACTTGCTTTTAGCGTCTCATCATCTTTCGGACCTGATGCACCAACAGTGATCCATGATGCAATGGTTTTTTCATCTAAATCTTTGTGGTTAGGGAAGTTGTTTTCAGTGTCGATATCTTTGTTCTCATTACCAGCAGCTTGCACAATTAATACATCTTTTGAAGCAGCATACTTCATGGCGTCGTTTACAATTGCCTTGTCCCAGCTGTATGCTTTACCGAAACTCATGTTAATTACCTTCGCGCCGTTATCTACAGCGTAACGAATACTGTTGGCTACATCTTTATCGCGTTCATCACCATTTGGTGTACAACGAACCCCCATAATAGCCACATTATCAGCAACGCCCATAATGCCCAATTTATTGGTTCTATCGGCCGCTATAATTCCTGCAACGTGTGACCCATGCATGGCATCAGGACCAGTTACATCATTGTTTCCGTAAAATTTCTCTTTAGAATCGTTCGGATTATCGCCAACAATTGCTCTGGGATCGTAATCCACATTTAGGTTGTATTCTGCCTGACGGGTATAGTAATCTACACCTTCCTTAATCTGATCTTCGTAAAAGTCGGTAAAACTTCCTTTCTCCAATTGTTCAGACATTACAGCTTGTATTCGGGTTTCTGGCTCTGTAGCAGGTTTAAAATTCTTGAAATCTGCAGCTGTTGGATTTTCCTTACCTATTTTTTTGACTACGGCATCCAAAGCGTTTTTAAAACCAGAGATACCAGCCAAGCCTTGCTTAGCTTCGCCTAATTGTTTTTCGAGGTCGGTTCTTCGTGCTTTAAACGTTTCCCAGTCTTGTTTATCTTTTTCTGCAACTGTCGCATCAGTGGTATTTCCAAAACGGGCCTGGTCGCGGCGTACAAGACGGGTCAATTCAAGCGTTTCAAAATTTACAGATTCTTTCGGACCGCCAATAAAATTCCAGCCATGGATATCATCTACATAACCATTTTTATCATCGTCCTTACCATTGCCTGCAACTTCTTTAGCGTTAACCCACATGATTCGTTTTAAATCTTCATGTGAAGCTTCAACACCACCGTCGTTTACCGCAACAATAACTTTTGTAGATTTTTTACCTTTAAGGAGTTCCTTATATGCCTTTTCAGTGCTGATTCCAAAAGTAGAATCGGTTTTTAAATCCAGATTTTGCCAGTTTGCTTTTTGAGCATCCGCAAATAGCGGTAGGGCAATAACAAATGCACCAGTTAAGAGTACATTAATAATTTTATTTGTATTCATTTATGTGTTTTTCTATTAAACGGCGAAAGTTAAATTTAATTTTTTTCTTTCCAATAAATTGTATTAAAAATGATGCCCGGCAAACTTTATCCATAAAAAAATCCCAAATTTTAGTTTGGGATTTTTTTAAATAACGTAAATACTCAACCTATTTTAAAGTGGAGTTTATGGTTTTAGCCATCTCATCGTGTTTTTCGATCACAGCAAGTGTTTTGGTCGCCCATTCTTTTAATCCTAAATCCTTATTTGCAACGCCCTCTTTAAATAAAGCAACTGTTTTTCCATGATCGGTAACCATCATCCCCATATAATGTTTATCAAATTCAGCTCCTTTAAGCTTTTTCATTTCATCCAAATGAATTTGATCTTCTGCTGGTAATGCATCAGGAGTAATCACCTTCTTCTTTACGGCGAACGCTTTTAACTCGGTGTTGGCTTTAGTATGATCTTCAAGCATCTTTGCTGCGAAATCTTTGACTTGCTGACTTGATGCATTTTTCTGTGCGATTTTAGCAGCTTCAACTTCCATAATTCCACCTACGGCTGCTTTTCTTAAAAATGTAGCACCTGCTTCATCGATTCCAGATTCAACAACCTCAGAACCGGCAACATGGTTGCCATTTACCATAGAGGTATCGCCGGATACACTATCCTTAGTTGTTGATGATTTTTTATCTGCCGTTTGACAAGCCTGAAAAGTAAGCGTGGCAGCGACTAACGTTGAGAAAATGAATATCTTTTTCATGTGTTTCCATTGTTTTGATGAGTATTTACAACAAGGAATTGAGGAAAAGGTTTGCTAATCCATTTCGGGATCAAGGTTTTGATAAGCATTTTTAATCACTATGGCCATTTGATTTTCGGGGTTTTCAATTGCCGAAAAGCCAAATTGCTGATATAGGCCATGGGCATCTGCAGTAGAAAGTTGATAGCGGCGAAGGCCCTGAAGGTCTGAATGAAAGATCATGAATGACATGAGTTTTTTCGATAAACCAAGTCCACGATAAGGCTCTTCGATATAAACGTCAGCAAGCCAACCAAAAGTTGCTTTATCTGTAACCCAGCGGGCAAAGCCGATCTGTGCCGCGCCTTTGTAGATCCCGAAGCATAATGAGTTCTCGATCGCACGCTGCACCGTCTCCAGCGGAATATCTTTAGCCCATGAAGTTTCTTTACTCAAGTAGTGATGAATTGAACTCACTTGTAAAAGTTCTTTATTATCAGAAAATATAAATCCGTTTTCACTTATCTGCATGATGCGATTGAATCTCAAGGATGGTGGAATGCTCAGCCATCCGCGTTAAAGAATGGGTAATCTTAATTCCTCATGTTAATAAACTGTAAAGGCTGATCGAAATCTTCGCCACGGCAAAGCGTGATTACCGCCTGAAGGTCATCAATTTTTTTAGCCGTTACCCTAACCTGGTCGTCCATAATTGCAGGTTGAACTTTTAAACCGCTGGCTTTAATTTTAGCAACCACTTTCTTTGCTGCTTCTTTGTCCAGCCCTTCTTTTATGGTAATTTCCTTGCGGATCATATTACCCGAAGCGATGTTTTCTTTACCAAAATCCATACTTTTAGGATCAAGATTTTGTTTCATCATTCTGGAAATGATCGATCCTTCGATTGCTTTTAAACGCATATCATCTTCGGTAACGATCGTTATTACGTTTGTTTTCTTATCCAATTCGACCGTACTTTTCGAGCCATTGAAATCAAAACGGTTTAAAATTTCCTTTTTAGCATTGTTAATGGCGTTATCAAGTGTCTGGGCATCAACTTTACTTACAATATCAAAAGAAGGCATGGTTTTAGCTTTAAAGTAAAAATTAGTAGATTTAAGAGAAATTAAATAGATTTCACAAAAAAACGAAAAATAATATGAAAACCACTAAAGCTAAGCCTCAAAAAAAAGCAGCTAAAAAAGATGCGAAGAAACAACTAGAACAGTCTTTAACTGCTCAGTTTTTAGAAGTGATCATGAGCTTGGGCCATGATGCCTCAGAGATTAGTACCGAAGTGGCCAAAGCAAGTAAACGTGTTGCTAAAAAGCTAACGAAGAAATTCACTGTTATTAAAGCAGACGTTGGGCATAAAATCGATGGCATTTTACATTCTTCCAAAGAAAAAATTAAAGACGTCAAAAAACCTTTAGATAAGGCAACTACTAAAGCAGAAAAAAGTGCGGCGAAAGTGGTTAAAAAAGCAATTTCTAAAGCAAAACCCGTTGTTCAAAGTGTGAAGGTTGCAACTATTGCAACAGAAGAGAAAGCAGAAAAGGCCATTACTAAACCGATTAAAGCCCTTCAGGAAGTGGCTAATGAAACCGAAGAAGTGGCAGCACCCAAATTGAAAGCAGCCAAAGAAATAATCAAATCAGCCCCAGCCGACGTTACTACTTCAGTTAAAAAAGCAGCAATAAAAACTACCTTGGCAGTTAATGATACTTTAGAAACTGCCAACGACAAAGTTGCTCCTGCTGCTAAAAAGTTAGTAAAAGCAACCACGAAAAAATAATTTGTTAACGTTAAATCACCCACAAATTAACATTGAATTAACAAATTAATATGCAGTTTTGAGCATCCCTGTTTTGGCAGGGATTTTTTTATTTTTTAAATGAGCAAAAAGAAGATACCATTTCTAAACCGTGAAATAAGTTGGCTTTACTTTAACGAGCGCGTATTGCAGGAAGCTGCTGATGAAACTGTACCGCTTATAGAACGTATAAAGTTTCTTTCTATCTTTTCTTCCAATCTTGAAGAATTCTATCGCGTAAGGGTGGCGACAATGACTCGTTTAACTAATCTAAACGACAAGGCAAAAGCACTTCTGGGTTTTAACCCCAGAAAAATCTTAAACGAAATTAAGAATATCGTTGTCAAGCAGGAGCGCAAGTTCGACCAGCTTTTCCAGGCTACGCTGATCAACGAACTTGCTCAAAACAGAATTTTTATCCTAAATGATACTCAACTTAATGTAAGCCGGGGTGAGTTTGTGAAAAATCACTTCCGGGATAAAATCTTATCCAATCTCGTACCCATAATGTTGGATATGGAGAAGCCTTTTCCGGAGCTAAAAGACAGGTACCTTTACTTTTTCGTTAAGCTTTCTAAAAAAGACACTAAGGTTAGGGAAAAATATGCTTTGATTGAAATTCCACCAAACTTACCGCGATTCCTGGTTCTGCCGGAAACCAACGACCTAAAGTTTATCATTCTGGCAGAAGACATTATTCGTTACTGTCTTGATGATATTTTTTATGTTTTCACTTATGACAGTCTGGAAGCCTATTCCATTCAGTTAACAAGAGATGCAGAACTGGATATTGACAAGAACATCAACGACAAATTTATAGAAGACCTGAAAAGCAGTTTAGAGAAACGTAAAAAGGGGAAGCCAATGCGTTTGCTCTATGATTCTGCAATGCCATTAAATATGCTCACCGTGCTGGTTAATAAACTCAAGCTCGAAGCTGAAAGCCTAATACCGGGCAACCGATACCATAAATTTGGAGATTTCATTGCTTTTCCAAATGTTGGTAAGAAAGAACTGGAATATGCGCCGAATGTACCGCTGAAAGTTCATGATTTACACCGGACTCAAAGTATGTTTGCGAAGGTGGCCCAACGCGATTATTTAGTGAACCTTCCATACCAGTCTTACGATTACATTATTTTATTTCTTCGTGAGGCAGCCATTGATCCTAAGGTTACCGAAATCCAGATTACTTTGTATAGACTGGCCGAGAACTCTAAAGTGATTAACGCCCTTATCAATGCGGCAAAAAATGGAAAAGCTGTCTCTGTACTTTTAGAGCTTAAGGCCCGTTTTGATGAACAAGCTAACATCTTTTGGACTACCCGCTTAATGGAAGAAGGGGTAAAGGTAAATTATGGATTAACCGATTATAAGGTACACTCTAAAATTTGTCTGGTAAAAAGAATTGAAAAAGAAAAACCAGTTTATTACGCTAACCTTGCTACAGGGAACTTCAATGAAAAAACGGCTGGCTTATATTGCGATCATAGCATCTTCACAGCAAAAAAGGAGATCACCAACGATTTAGTTAAGTTGTTTGATGCTTTGAGCAAACGTACTGTAACCAAGGGATATAAGCATTTAATTGTTTCACCTTTGGAAAGCCGCTCCAAACTGGTAAACTTCATTAATAGGGAAATAAGAAACGCCAAAGCTGGGAAGATCGCTTATATCTTGCTCAAAGTGAACAGCTTGGCAGACGAAGGCTTAATTTCTAAACTTTACGATGCCAGTAACGCCGGCGTGAAAATTCAATTGATTGTACGTGGTATTTGCTGTCTCGTTCCAGGCGTTAAAGGCTTTAGTGAAAACATAACGGCCATTAGTATTATTGATAAGTTTCTGGAGCATGCCCGGGTTTACATTTTTAGTAACAATGGTAAAAATGATATGTATTTATCTTCTGCTGATTTGATGAGTAGAAATTTCGAACATCGGGTAGAAGTTGGTTTCCCGGTTTTAGACCCTGAAGTGAAACAGGAGATTCAGGACATTATTGATCTTCAGTTGCAAGACAATACGAAGGCCCGTCAAATTAATGCGTTGAGCAATAATAAATACCATAAAAACAGGTTAAACAGAAAAATAAGGGCACAGGTTGATACCTATAACTATTTAAAAACCAAGCACCAGTCATAATGTTAAGATACGCAGCTATAGATATCGGTTCGAATGCCGTGAGATTACTCATTGCAGATATTAGTAAACACGACGGCGAATTTAATTACAAGAAAAATACGCTAATCCGCGTACCACTTCGTTTGGGAGATGATGCATTTTTAGACAAGCAAATCTCAGAGAAAAAAACAGGAGACCTCATTAAAACGATGATGGCCTTTAAAAATCTGATGGATGTTTATCATGTATCCGTGTATCTGGCCTGCGCAACTTCTGCCATGCGAGAGGCGACAAACGGTCAGGAGATTGTGAAATTGATTAAGGAAAAAACGGATATCAATCTCGAAATAATTGAAGGGCAACGTGAGGCAAACATCATTTACGCCAATCACATTGAGGCAGATCTTGATGATAGTAAAACTTATCTTTATATTGACGTGGGTGGGGGAAGTACAGAACTCTCTATTTTTGTAAAAGGAACGCCGCAGGCATCGAAGTCTTTCGATATCGGCACCATCCGGATGCTTGATAATCAGGATAAAGAAGAAACCTGGGATGAGATGAGGGAATGGGTGAAGGAGCATACCAAAGGTCATAAACATTTGGCAGGGATAGGTACTGGTGGAAATATCAATAAACTCTTCAGGATGAGTGAGGAGAAAGATAATGCACCGCTTTCACTCCAGAAGTTAAATGCACTTTATAATAAGCTGACCAGTTATTCACTCAAAGAAAGGATCAATACCCTGCGGTTAAATCCAGATCGTGCGGACGTAATCATCCCAGCCAGCGAAATTTATTTAACTTTAATGAAATGGACTGGCATCAAACAAATTTACGTGCCTAAGGTGGGTATGGCAGATGGGATTATCAAACTGCTGATCGAGGAAAATTTAACAGGACACTGATAAAGAAAATCTTGTTTTTCCGCCTTGCTGAAGGCAATAGGGTAGTTTCGATTTTCAATTAAAAAAAATGATGAATTGATTCCAGAGAACCAATTCATCATTCAATTTTATTCTTCCAGTAATTTGGTAGCCGCTTCGTCTGTAAACCAGGTTAGCTTTCCATCAATCGGATCAATGAGTTGTGAAGGATACAAATCAGGATTTTTTTCCAGATCATTAATCACATGCTTCAAGGCTTCAGCTTTGTTCTCTCCAAAAACCAGGAAAGCCACATTATCTGCTTTATTAATTAGCGGAGCAGTAAAACTAATGCGGTAAGTATTTAATTTTTCTACAAAAACAGAAGCGATATCAACTTCTTCATCTTTTACCAATGTAGTATGTGGGAATATGGATGCAGTATGTGCATCGTCTCCCATACCCAGAAGAATCAGATCAAACGCAAGATCTTCACCATTAAAGTGTTTATCGATTGCTTTTTTATATTCAATCGCCGCCTTTTCAGGAGCAAGCGTGGTGTCAACATAAAAAATATGATCTTCTTTAATTCCGAGTGGATCAAGCAAGGCTTTCTTGGCCATTAAACCATTGTAATTCTCATCCGTTGCAGGAACATTACGTTCATCACCAAAAAAGAAATAAACTTTCTCCCAATCGATTCTATGTTCACATTCTGTAGCCAGTAAGTGATAGAGTGCTTTGGGAGAACTTCCGCCGGTTAACACAAAGTTAAAGCGATCGTTTTCTTCAATCGACATCTCTGCGATTTTGATTACATAATCAGCCAAATCCTGGTTGAGTTCTTCAAGCGTTTTGTATATTAATAAATTCATGTCAATAGTTTAATAAAAAATGCGGGTTCTGAGGCCTTCTTTTTTAAATTAAAAAGCTTCAGGACTCGCATTTGTATCTGTTTTTTAATCTTTATTCTTCAATGGTAAGTTAAACCAATGGAAGCCATCACGGGCGATTAATGCCTCAGCTTCCTCTGGTCCCCAGCTATCAGCAGGATAATTAGGGAAATTGATTGATTTTTTACTTTCCCAAGTATTTAAAATCGGCATCACCAATTCCCATGCTGCTTCTACCTGGTCACCTCGCATAAACAAGGTTTGATCACCCATCATCGCATCTAAAAGCAAAGTTTCATAAGCTTCTGGGGTATCACCTTCATACGTTCCTTTGTAATCAAAAACCATATCAACAGGATTTAACACCATGTCGAGGCCTGGTCTTTTCGCCTGCACCTGCATCCTGATACTCATTTCTGGCTGAATGCTGATCACCAGACGATTTTGTTGCCAGTTTTCAGTAACAGCTGAAGAAAAAATCTGATGTGGGACATCTCTGAATTGAATGGTAATTAATGAAGAGGTTTGGTTTAAACGCTTTCCTGTTCTTAAATAAAAAGGAATTCCTTGCCATCTCCAGTTGTCGATATGGAACTTTACTGCAGCGAAAGTTTCGGTATTAGAATGTGGATCGACACCTTTTTCCTGGCGGTAACCCGGTACTTCTTTTCCTTCAACCCAGCCCTTGCTGTACTGGCCACGAACGGTATGGAAACGGATATCTTCTGCAGAGAATGGACGCATGGCCTTTAGAACTTCCACCTTACGGTTTCTGATTTCATCGGCATCAAAATTAATTGGTGCTTCCATTCCGATTAGACAAAGGAGTTGCAATAAGTGATTTTGAATCATATCCCTCAAAGCACCAGAACCTTCGTAATAGCCACCGCGATCTTGAACCCCTAATTGTTCGGTAACCGAAATTTGAACGTGATCAATATAAGACCTGTTCCAAAGTGGCTCAAACAAAGCGTTTGCGAAACGGAAAGCCATCATGTTCTGGACGGTTTCTTTACCTAAATAGTGGTCAATACGGTAAATTTGTTTTTCCGTAAAGATGGTGCTTAATAAAGCATTTAACCCTTTAGCAGATTCCAAATCGTGACCGAAAGGTTTTTCGATTACGATACGGCTATTGTCTTCATTTTCCGTAAGCTTATATTTATGCAGATATTCAGCAATAACCGGGAAGAAATTTGGTGCAACTGCCAGGTAAAAAATAATCTGGGTTGATGGTCCGTATTCTTTCTGATATTTTTCTACAGCATTTTTTAAGTTTTCGAAAGTTTTAGGCTGTGCAAAATCAGTTGGGCAGTAGTGCATGGTATTCCCAAAACTATCCCACTTTTCTTTCTTAACCTTTCCGGATCTAGAAAACTGGTTTACTGCATCTTCCAATGCGGCTTTATAACTATCGTCGGTAAACTCAGTTCTACCCGTACCAATGATGGCAAACTTTTCAGGCATGTAACCTTCAATAAATAAATTGTAAAGGGCAGGAGCCAGCTTTCTTTTATTTAAATCACCTGTACCACCAAATATTACAAATATTGTAGGGCTTAATGCGGCTTTGGTTTTCATTTTATGTTTGGATTCTTTTCGTTAAAATTTATGATAGTTTATTCCAGTCTGCATGGAAAACACCTTCCTGGTCGATACGTTCGAAAGTATGTGCACCAAAGAAATCTCGTTGCGCCTGAATCAGGTTTGAAGGCATTCTTGCTGTGGTAATCGTATCAAAGTAGGTAAGGGTAGATGCAAACGCAGGAATACCTACACCTGCATTAATACATGCCGAGATGGTTTTGCGTGTTCCGTTTAAAGTATCTTTAATGATGTTCTGGATTCCAGCATCACCGAATAAATGCTCCAGCGCATTATTTTTATCGTAAGCCTGGTAAATGTCTTCTAAGAACTTAGCCCTGATAATACATCCGCCACGCCAGATTTTAGCAATCTCCTGTAATTGTAAATCATATTGGTATTCTTTAGAAGCCTGAACCAATAAATGCATTCCTTGTGCATAAGCACTGATCATCGCAAAATAGAAGGCATCCTCAAGTTCATCTACGGTAACATCAATTGCCGTTTCTTTTTTGCCAAAAGCTTCTTCCAGTGAAACCCTCAGCTTTTTGAATTTAGAAAGATCGCGGTTAGATACTGCTTCATTAATGGTTGGGATAGGCAACTGGAGCTCCATTGAAACTTCAGATGTCCATTTACCCGTACCTTTTGAGCGGGCTTCATCTTTAATCTGATCTAAAAGGTCATGTTGAGTTTCTGTATCTTTAAATAAGAAAATTTCTGCGGTAATCTCCAATAAAAATGATTGAAGTCTGCCTTCATTCCATTTCTTAAATACCTGATAAATTTCTTCGTTTGTATAGCCTAAGCCGTTTTTCAATACACCGTAAACCTCAGCAATCAGTTCCATAATGGCATATTCAATACCATTGTGTACCATTTTAACAAAGTGACCAGAGGCACCTGGACCAATATAGGTTACGCATGGATCTGAACCTACTTTCGCGGCAACAGCATCAAAAACTTCTTTAACAACATTATAGGCTTGTTTATCGCCTCCAGGCATCATGCTTGGTCCGAAACGGGCGCCCTCTTCTCCACCAGAGATCCCCATTCCAAAGAAATGCAAACCGTCTTCTTCCAATTCATCAACCCTGCGGTTGGTATCAGTAAAATGTGAGTTTCCACTATCTATAATGATATCGCCTTTACTTAAAAGTGGCTTCAATTCTGCAATAACGCTGTCTACAATTGGTCCGGCAGGAACTAACAGAATTAGTGTTCTTGGCGTTTGCAAGCTGCTGATAAAAGCTTCTATGTTATCAAAACCTTCAAGGCTATGCTTTTTTCCTTCTTCTTCCAGCTTGGAAATCATCTTTCGGTCTTTATCATAACCGGTTACAGAGAAACCTTTATCTGCCATATTTAATAATAGGTTGCGGCCCATAGTACCCAATCCTATCATTCCCAATTTGTATTTTTTTGACTCGTTATTTGACATTTTTAAATTTTTATGTTATCCAAATTTAGAACTTACAGGCTAATATAATGGATTTTGATGTTAAATGATTGTAATAATAATTGCGTACTGTTAGTGTATAATTTACACTTTAGGATTCACCGTAAAAATATTGTATTTATCGGCCAGTTTCCAAAGTTTTGCACCGCCTTTAATACCATCTCTGTTTGTAACCACGGTAATGTTATTTTCAAGCTTAAACTCAATGTGTTTTGAATTACCACCACCAATATATAAGGCGTCATAATTGAAAACAGTTTTATAAATTTCAATTATTTTCTTCAAACGCTTATTCCACCGTTCGGTACCAATGTCTTCAAACGCTTTATTACCGATATAATCATCATAATCTTCCGTTTTATTAATAGGCAAATGTGCCAGCTCCAGGTGGGGAAGGAGTTCGCCATCAAAAAGTAATGCCGTTCCAAAGCCAGTTCCTACAGTGAAAACGATTTCAAAACCTTTCCCTTTCACTACACCTAATCCTTGCTGATCGGCATCGTTTACCAACCGCACCGGATGATTCAATACATTTGCTACGCGTTGAGCAAGATCTACATCTGCCCATTTATTTTTCGCAAGATTTGGGGCCGTCTTCACAATCCCATTGGTTACATAGCCTGGAAAACCAATGGAAATACGGTTGTAGGTTTGCGGAATTGGTTTGATCAGTTCCTGAATGCCAGTTACAATGTCTTTTGGTGTTGCACCTTCAGGCGTTTTGCTCTTTAAATATTCTGACAGCATATTTCCATCTTCGTCCAGTAACACTGTTTTAATACTGGTACCGCCGATATCGATGGAAAGAATATTCGTGTTTATGCCTTTTTTTTCTGCTGCCATATCTTGTGATTCTTTAAAGTGATTTCTGCAAATTAATAGAAACAAAAAACATAAAACGAATAGAATGAAAACTAATTTCAAATAGTAAACTACAAAGTCTATGTATTTAGTATAATATTTATATGTTTGTAGCATCTATTTAAACAAAATGTAGTCCTCATGACAGTTAACTATCTTGCTTTTGCCATCCCAGCTTTTTTTATTTTTGTTTTTATAGAATATAAAGTTGCGCCACAAAGAAAGAAAAAAAGGGTTTTCAGTTATGAGAGTTCTATCGCTAATTTCAGTGTTGGAATTGCAGAGCGTCTGTTAAATTTATTTATTGCTGGAAGCTTTTATCAGGCTTACCAATGGGTTTATGATCACTACGCGATTTTTAAGATCTCCAACAGCTGGTATGTTTGGTTGCTACTTTTGCTCGCTACAGATTTTGTGTGGTATTGGTATCATCGGCTTGGGCATGAAATTAATTTCCTCTGGGCAGCACATATTGTGCACCATCAAAGTGAAGAGTTTAATTTTACGGCTGCTGCACGGATTACCACCATTCAAGCCATTTTCAGGAATATTTTCTGGTGTGTATTACCCTTAGCGGGTTTTCATCCCAATATGATTATTACGATTTTACTGGTACATGGGGCTTATTCCTTTTTTACACATACCCAGCTAATAGGTAAATTGGGTTGGTTGGAAAACGTATTGATTACCCCGTCACTTCATGGTGTACATCATGCTTCAGATGAAAAGTACCTTGATAAAAACTATGGTGATGTGTTCGTGTTCTGGGATAAGCTATTTGGTACCTTTCAGCAGGAAGAAGAACCACCTCGCTATGGCCTAACGCATCCGATAAAGAGTTACAGCTTTTTGTGGCAGCATTTTCATTATTACCTGGAAATAGCAGAGGCATACAAAAGGGCAGCAGGTACAAAGGCGAAGTGGAATGCATTATTTGGAAGTCCGGCATTAATGGATCAGAATATCCGGCCTATTTTAGAACAACGGTATTTTCAAAAGAAGGAACAGGAAAAAAGCGTATTGAAATTTAGAAACTACCTTAATGTTCAGCTTATTTTTGTTGTGGCTACGCTAACCGGAACCACAATGTTTTATGAATGCCTTCAGCAAATTGATAAATGGGCCATACTAGTATTTTCGTTCCTTACCTTAATTAACATTGGTGCGCTCTTAGAGCAACGCATTTGGATTTACTACCTGGAAGCCTTTAGGTTAATATTTCTAGTCGCATTTTTCTTTTATTCCTTCGAGATTTTTGAATGGGTTATTTTCCCAATTATCTTGCTGATTTTATTGGAACAAACCTGTTCTTTAAAAACACGCTATAATAGATATATGTTAAGCCATTAGTGAGGAACTTTGGTTTCTTTATCTTTCGTTATTAGCTATCATGAAAATGTTACTTGAAGTAATTCCAGTTCGTGTGATTGCCAACTTATATTACGTATCTTAATTTTTACGATAGCTGTTGTTTATATTCATAGCTTTCAACTAACCTTCAAAACTGTTTTAAGTAGCTTATTGTCGGCTGTTAACCTTTATTTATCAAAAAATTCTGGTACGACTTCGCAACGCGGTCATTTTTCTAATGACATCATTCGGCATGATATTGCAAATCTTGACAATTATCAATACTTTCGATTTGTTATTTAATTTTATTTATCGAAAGATTTAGTAATAAAAGTAAAAGCAAACGGAATCACATTAACTAGATTCTTATACCTTAATATTTTGTTAACATATTTTTAACGTGAGGGGGCTTACTTTGTCTGCTGATCCGGAGATAGTAAAACGAATTAGGGAACAACCACTAACCGGATATAGCTAATTATGATTGAAAAATTTACAAAAAAAATTTCTCTGCGGCAATGTGCTTTACTTTTTAAGCAAAACCGCGAGCATGATGACCAAAAACACCTCCAGCGCTTTGGTCATTTATTAAAAAAGGCCACCGTTCTTACAGCAGCATTACTCATTCAGCTGATCTTTGCAGATACTTCAAATGCTCAGGTTAACCCCTCAACCATTACGGTAAAAGGAATTGTCTTGGATGATGAAGACGGTCAGGTTTTAATTGGAACAACCATTACAGATGGCAACAAGAAATTCCTGGGTGTAACCAATGAGAAAGGAAATTATGCTGTTAATGTACCCAAAGGAAGCACAATCACCTATAACATGGTGGGTTATAAATCTGTTAGCAGGGTATTCAACAGTAACGAAAGTAACGCAGTTGTTCGGTTGGCTTCTTCCACAAGTAATTTAAATGAAGTAGTGGTTACTGCTTTAGGTATAAAACGAGATGAAAAGGCACTAGGTTACTCCGTTACGCGAGTAGATAGCACCGCTTTAACAAATGCAGTGGCGAGTAACTGGACAGAGTCATTATCTGGAAAAGTAGCCGGCTTAAATTTGGTCCGGAACAGTGGGCCAGCGGCTTCCAACAAAATTATTTTACGGGGAGAAAACAACCTTACCGGCGACAACGAGGCGTTAATTGTAATCGACGGTGTCGTGGCCAGTAGTTCGGCACGACGTACAGGGGCGTCATCTGGTGGTGTTTACGGAACATCTGGAGATGTAATGCCAGCAGATTTTGGTTCTGCACTTAATGACTTGAATCCAGATGACATAGAGAGTGTTACAGTATTGAAAGGCCCTGGTGCTTCGGCTTTATACGGGCAGCGCGGGGCCAATGGTGCCATTATCATTACCACGAAATCGGGCAAAGCAAATAAAAAGCTGAACATTACATTTACCTCAAACAGTACCTGGGAACAGGTTAATAAAAGCCCAGATGCTCAAAATCAGTTTGGTCAAGGTCAATTTGGTGTACCTTACTTTTCTTACGGAACATCTGATGACGGACCAAGTACTAATGGTACAAGTTCCAGTTGGGGCGCTCCCTTTGGTACTGGGACCAGTTTTTTTCAATATGATCCGGCAACTAAAACCCGTGGAACATCCAGAACGCCGTGGGTAGCTTATCAAAATCCGGTTGATGCGTTCTTCCAAACTGGCTTTGAATCGTCGAACGCGTTAAGTTTAGACGGCTCCGTAAAAGGTGTTGGGATGAGATTCTCCGTTAATCATGGAAACAATGAATGGATTGTACCCAATACCGGGCTGGATCGAACTTCTGTATCATATTCGGCCAATACTGATGCAAGCAAGAAGTTAAGTGTTGCTTTCAAGGCAATTTATAACAATAGAAATAGTGATAACTTACCCGCAACAGGCTATGGAAATCAATCTTTAATGTATTGGTTCATGTTTGCCCAACCAAATGTAAATACCGAATGGTATCGGGATTATTGGGCTCCAGGTAAAGTAAATGAGCAGTTTGTAAACATTACCACTACCAATCCGGAAAGCCCATATGCCATCTCTGAGCAATATATCAATAAGCAAAGAAGAAACGGGATTTTAAGTAATATCCAGGCAACTTATAAAATTACCAACAACTTAAGTTTCCTGTTGCGGGGATCGATTGATTACAATAAGGATATTCGTGAAACACAACGCCCTTGGGATGCAGCAGGCAATAAATTTGCACAAGGTTCTTACCGCGTTCAAGACATCAACTCATACGAAACCAACGTAGACTTCCTGGTTAGGTACGATAAAAAAATAACGAAAAACCTTCAGTTAAATGCAAATGTTGGAGGAAGCCAGATGCGGAACGAATACAAAAAATCTGAACTTCGGGCAGATGGTTTGGTGGTTCCAGGTATTTTTGAGTTGACAAATAACGCCAGTCCGCTTGTTTCTGTTCCTGATACCGCCAGATACCGGATTAACAGTTTCTACGCAGCTTTATCTTTCAGTTTCAAAAATTATTTATTTCTTGATTTAACAGGTCGTCAGGATTGGAGCAGTACCCTTGCTACCCCTTTTAGAACAGACAACGTGGGTTTCTTCTATCCATCGGCTAGTACCTCACTGATTGTTTCCGATTTACTGCCACTTCCTCAGGCCATTAGTTTCTTCAAATTAAGGGCATCCATTTCTCAGGTTGGGAGCGGCGGCACAACCCCATACCGTACGGCGTATAATTATAGCCTCGCCTCAAACGGCGTTTATCCGGATAGCGCAATGACGAATCCGAGCGTTTTACCCAATCCAAATTTAAAGCCACTAAAAACGACTACCGTAGAAATAGGTTCTGAGTTAAGATTATTCAAAAGCCGGTTAAATTTTGATTTTGCGGCTTACCTGGGTAATACAAAAAATCAAATCCTGAACAGAATTGTAGATCGCTCAACGGGTTATAACGTAGCTGTCTTTAACGTAGGGCGTGTTCAAAATAAAGGAATTGAAATCGCCGTAAACGGTACACCAATAAAAGGTCAAAAATTTAAATGGGAACTTACCGGAACGTTCACTGCGAACCGCAACGTCATCAAAGAGCTGGCAGACAGTTCTGTAGTGCTTAGAACCGGTGCTTTAGGCGGCGGTCAAATTGTTGCAAACGTTGGCGGAAGCATGGGCGACTTATACGGAAGAGGCTATATGCGATCACCTGACGGACAGATTATCTATGATTCTGCTACTGGTAATGCTAAAATCAGTACTTCAGACTTAATTTATTTAGGTAACACTACACCAAAATTCAGATTTAGCTTCGGTTCTACACTGACCTACGATCGCATTAGTATCAATGGACTTTTTGATGCCCAACTTGGTGCAGTCGCACACTCACTTACTTTTTCCAGAATGGCATCTCTAGGAAAGCTCAACCTTACCTTGCCGGGAAGATACAATGGTGTGGTTGGAGCGGGCGTGGTTCAAAATCCAGATGGGACTTATCGCCAGAATGATGTGGTAGCCACCAATCTTGAAAGTTTTTATACCTCCCTTTATGGATCGGACCAGGCAGAGGGAAGTGTATTTAGAACAGACTATTTAAAATTTAGAGAAGCCAACATCACCTATACTTTCGGACAAGCTTTCTTAAAGCGAATTGGTTTTACCAAGCTGACGATCGGCGCATACGGTCGAAATTTATTTATCTGGTCGCCATGGCCAGCATTCGATCCGGAATTTGGAACATTATCAGGAACTGATATCGTTCAGGGTTTTGAGACCGGGCAATTGCCGTCTACCAGAAGTTATGGCGTTCGTTTAGTGGTGGGATTATAATCAAAAGACAATGACAACAAAAAATAAAATAACAAGCTATCTTTTAATCGCAATACTTTGTTTATCGGCTTTCTCTTGTAAAAAAGATTTCAACGAAGTCAATACAGATCCGATAGGTCGTTCCAACGTTAGTGCTGGTCAATTGCTGGCCCCGGCTCTTGTTAATATTTTGGCCACAAATATGGTGCGAAACCGTAATTTCAACAACGAATTAATGCAGGTTACCGTAGATATCAGCGATGCTGAAGGTAAGGTTTTTCGTTATGATGTACGCCGAAACTGGGCGGATTATACCTGGAACAACTGGTATTTGGAATTGACTAACCTGAGGGATATTTATAACATTGCAAATAAGCCAGAATCCCTGAATGCATCTTACAAAGGTATTTCATTGATTACACAGGCCTGGGTTTTTCAATTATTGACAGATGTTTATGGTGATGTGCCATATTTTGAGGCTAATAAAGGTAAAGAAGGCGTTATTGAACCAGCATTCGATAAACAGAAAGACATCTATATGGATCTTTTCGCTAAACTTGAGGAAGCAAATAAACTGTTGATTGAAGGAAAAACGATTGCTTCTTCAGCAGATCCGGTTTATCAGGGCGATCTAAACAAATGGAGAAGATTGGGTAATTCGCTTTACCTGAGGTTGTTGCTTCGGGTTTCAGGTAAATCAGAAATGACCGCACTTGCAGTTGCCAAGATTAAAGAGATTGCAGATGGTAACAAGGCTAATTTTCCGATAATGGAAAATAATGCTCATACGGCAAAAATTTTATGGAATGGAACCAATAGCAGTACGGCTGTTTATTCCTCACCATTTATGGTTAATGTGCGTGCTGTCGACTTTAGAACCCCTGCCATTACCGACTTTTTCATTGGAAACCTGACGGCCTGGGGAGATCCTCGTGTGAATCCTCAGTTGGGGAAAAACAATGTGAACAGATTTGGAATAGCAGCAGGACCAGACGGTTACGTTGGTATACCTAGCGGATATGATTCTGGTAACTCCGTAAAAAAGCAGTCTTATTTCTATTCTGATGCGACAAACTCTCCCTACACTTTACAAACCGACCGGTATACAGGAATCATCATGAATTGTGCGGAAGTGGACTTCATATTGGCAGAGGCGGCAGCAAAAGGCTGGATTAACGGCACTGGAGAAAGTTACTATTTAAAAGGTATCGCGGATGCGGTAAATTATTGGATGCCTGAACGATTTACCAGCGCCACTGATCCAGAGGTAATCAATTATGTAAATGCAGCAGATATTGCCTGGAGCAATGCTTTGCCTTTGGATAATCAGTTACGCAACTCGCCAAGTAAATTGCAGCTGATCCACCTTCAAAAATATTATGCACTATTCTTAGTCGATTTTCAGCAGTGGTTGGAGTACCGCCGAACAAAGCATCCCTTTCTGCAGGTTGGAACTGGCCTGGCAAATGGTGGGCAGATGCCGGCAAGATTGAATTATCCATTGGTTACGCAGTCTACCAATCCAACCGCTTATCGCAATGCAGTTGCTGCTCAGGGTACTGATGATATCAATACACTCGTTTGGTGGCAAAAACCTTAATCGAAAATTTTATGAAACAGATAATATTAAACTTGGTTGCTATTTTAGTTTTCGGTAGCGCCATCTGGAGTTGCAAACGTGAAAGTGATTATGTGGCGGTAGGTCCGAGTCCATTCATTTCGAACTTCGACTTACGCAAGCTTTATAAAAATGCAGAAGTTCAGTTAAATTCCACCAATATGGCCGGAGCGACTAGCATCAGAGGGGTGGTCATTTCTGATCAGTTAAACGGAAACGTTCCTGCAGGATTAATTATTCTCCAAAATAGTCGGATCACTGGAAGCGGTATCGATTCTTTAAGAGGCATTGCCATTAATATTGGCTCAGAATCCAGTAAATATTTGCCTGGAGATTCGGTTCATATTAAAGTAGATGGAAGTACCTTAAAAAGAGAAAATGGCATACTCCAACTTGCCGGTATAAACGCCAGCGAGGTAAAAAAAATAGCTTCAGGCAAAAACATAAGGGTACAGGCCGTAAACGCGGGAACACTCATCAGCCGCCCTGATTTTTATGAAAGTACTTTGGTAACCGTTAGCAAAGGTGTGGTAGAACCAGAGCCTGCTATCGGAGAAACTTTTACCGGAGATAAAACAATAAATGATGGTTTTGGCAAAGTGGCGGTGCATACCGAAGCGAATGCATCATTATCGAAAGCCGCACTGGTTCCCTTTGCAGATTTCACCGGGATTGCACTCAAAACAGCAAATGTGATTCAGGTATGGCCGAGATCGCTCAATGATATTTTTGAACTAGACATTATCAAAGTATCACCTTTAGTAATTACAGGTTATCTGATCGACCCAACAGGTTCTGATGCCAATTACGAATACATGCAATTTAAGGCAACCCGGGATATCAATTTTGCAGTTACCCCAATGGCTGTTGTCACTACCAACAACGCCGGAATTACAGCTGCACCAGTTCTGGGTTGGGCAATGGGTGGTGTTAGAACGTACAAGTTTAACATCACATCAGGAATTGTAAAGAAAGGCCAGTTTTGTTATGTAGGCGGCAATAAAAATATCTGGGGAGCTGGCTCGACCAATATCAGCACTGCTGTGTGGATTAAGAACATGCAGTATGCTACAGTAAATGGTGATGATTTCGGAACGGCAACAACTAACTTGCTGGCAAATAGTGGGAACGTGGCAGGTATTGCCGTTTTCGAAGGTACGGTTGTAAACGCCACTTCAACACCTTTAGATGTGGTGATGTTTGGAGGAGGCGGGAGTATCTACTCCGCAGGACCACCAGAAGCAGGCTATCGAATTACCAATACCGATAAATACAGTGTGATTCAAAACAGAAAACGTGTCAGCTTCTATGGAGCCGGAACAAATACGAATAAGTTTGCCTTTCCCGCTGCAACTAACTTCACTGTTCTTGGCGGTGTTTATGATGCAACAACTGGCCTGTGGAGTACAGGGCGAGTAGCCAGAGGTATTGAACTGAAAGCAAATTCGCAGCTTTCTGAAATTGAACAAGCAACAGGCTTCACAACCCTGGTAAATTAACCAACGGTCAAGACATCCACAAATATGGCTTACTAAATTGTTCCAACATTTACAAATTATGAATAGAAGATCTTTCATCCAAAAAACAAGTTTATTAACCACTACGCTATTTGTAAGCTTAAAATCGTTCCCCTCATCTATGTTCGCCGTTGATGGCATAGTAAGGGGATCAGTAACCAGTAAGGGCAAAGCAGTTGCTGGTGCAGTGATTTCTGACGGCTATCTGGTGGTACAAACCGATAAAGCTGGCCGATACGAAATTAAACTACACGAACTTGCGCGCTTCGTTTGGATCAGTACACCATCTGGTTATGAGTTTAAGACAGAAAGCAGCATTTCCAGACATTATTATAAACCTGATACAGCCGGCAGGTTAAACTTCGATCTTCAACCTTTAAAACAAAATGATAACAAGCATAATTTCATCATCTGGGCAGATCCACAGGTTAAAAACAAAAACGATGTGCAGCAGATGATGGAAACCTCAGTGCCTGATACGAAGAAAACGGTAGCTGGGATGGGGGAGACATTAGTGCACGGAATTGGCGTTGGCGATCTGGTTTGGGATAATTTTGATTTATTTCCAGCATACGATGAAGCAATTGCACAGATTGGCATTCCTTTCTTTCAGGCGCTTGGAAACCATGATCAGGATTACAGACAAGGAGGAGACGATACCTCTGACCGAACTTTCCAGGCACATTACGGCCCGACTTACTATTCTTTTAACCGTGGCAAAGCACATTATGTGGTATTAGATGATGTGCGCTATCTGGGCACTGAGCGTAATTATGATGGGTATATTACGCCAACGCAACTGGATTGGCTTGCGAAAGATTTACAATTTGTAAAGAAAGATGCGCTTTTGATTATTTGCCTGCATATTCCGGTGCACAACTCAGTAAAAAACAATGATGATTTCTATGCCGTGATCAAAGATTTTAAAAATGTCCACATCATGTCTGGTCATACCCACTTCAATAAAAATGTGATTAAAAATGGCGTTTATGAGCACAACCACGGCACTGTATGTGGCGGTTGGTGGACAGGCCCGATCTGCGAAGACGGTACACCACGCGGCTATGGTGTTTATGAGGTGGATGGAACAAATCTTAAATGGTATTACAAATCAACAGGCAAAGACAGAAAAGAACAACTGGCGGTTTACGTGGAAACTTTAACTAATCAGAAAAGGGTTATCGCCAACGTTTGGAACTATGATCCCGACTGGAAAGTAGAATATTTTTTAGATGGTAAGGCAATGGGTACCCTTGCGCAGCAAGATGGCTTTGATCCTTTAGCGGTGAAGTTATACCGGGGCGATAAACTTCCGAATCCAAGGCCATTTGTAGAAGCCAGATCAACTGAACATCTCTTCATGGCTCATTTTGAACCTTCAGTTACAAAGGTGAAAGTGGTAGCAACAGATCGTTTCGGTGAAAAATTCATTGCAGAAGTTGAGGCTTAAATTTTCAACTCAATTAATAACAACACATCTCCGTATTTAATTATCAGAACAGATATGAAACTTAGCTTATCAGCAATACTACTTACCGGCGCTACTTTTGTCTCGCTTAATTCTCATGGACAGAAGAAAATCGATTTCCCCACATTCAGTGCTGAAGCCCATCGGGGCGGGAGAGGTTTGGTACCAGAAAATACGATCATGGCCATGATTAACACCCTAAATATCAAAGGCATTACTACCTTAGAAATGGATACCCATATTACAAAAGATGGTCAGGTTGTAGTTACCCATGATGATTATCTGAGTCCTGCCTTTATGCTTACGCCAGAAGGAAAAGAGATCCCAGAAACAGATGCAAAACGATATCCAGTGTTTGGAATGAACTATGCTGAATTGAAATCGTTCGATCTTGGAACAAAATATTTCGAAGCCTTTCCAAACCAGCAAAAAGTAAAAAGTTATATTCCTTTATTGTCAAATCTAATTGACTCTGTTCAACAGAACATTAAGAAAAACAAACATCAACAGGTTTTTTATAATATCGAAACGAAATGCAGTCCACAGGGAGACGGTGTAACTAACCCAACACCTGAGGTTTTTGTCAAATTGTTAATGGATGTAATCAACACTAAAAAGATTGCGCCCTTCGTAGTGATTCAGTCATTTGATAAAAGAACCATTCAATTAATCAACAAAAACTATCCAAAAATAAAAACATCATTTTTGGTAGCTAACAAGAAATCTTATGAAGAAAATATTGCCGATTTGGGTTATAAGCCATTTATTTTAAGCCCTGTTTGGCAGATGGTAAATTCTGAACTGGTTGATAAGGCTCACGCAGATGGTGTTAAAGTGATTCCCTGGACAGCCAACAAATTGGAAGATATCCAAAAATTAAAAGCTTTGCATGTTGACGGGGTAATTTCTGATTACCCAGATATTTTAGTTCAGGCAAAATAATTATGTTTGAAGAAATATAATTAATCGACCCATGAGGATAACTTTTTCCCCTAAATGCCTGATTGCATTTAGTTTTTTACTGATCTCCGTTACAACGTTAGATGCACAAACTGTACAGTGGGATAGCACTTATCGGCCGGGGAAATATGCGGAGCTGGTAAAGAAGTTTACAGATGATCCTGAGTCAAAAAAAGACATTGTATTTCTCGGAAACAGTATTACTGCAGGAACGGACTGGGCGAAACTGTTAGACTTGCCACAAGCAAAAAACCGAGGCATTTCCGGCGACATCACTTTTGGTGTTTTAGACAGGCTTCAGGAGGTAATTGATGGGAAACCATCAAAAGTGTTTATCCTCATCGGGATCAACGATATCTCGAGAAACATTCCTGACAGTATCATTCTAAGAAACTATAAACGAATGGTTGCCAGAATTAGGAAAGGATCGAAGAAAACGCAAATCTATTTTAACACCTTACTGCCGGTAAACAGTGCCTTCGGGAAATTTAAAAATCATTATGGCAAGGATGAACATATTCTTTATCTAAATGAGGAGATCAGAAAGTTCACCGCGAAAAACGTAACTGTAGTTGATCTTTATCCGGTTTTTTTAGATCAGGATAAGCACTTACGGGCGGAGTTGACTAAAGATGGTTTACATTTAATCCCGGCCGGCTATGAAGTTTGGTCAGCTTTTCTGAAGAAAAGTGGTTATTTAAATTGATTGCGCAGGTGTTAACATTCCATTCGTAGCTGTGCTTTGTTTTAATGGATGATAGAACTCGGTTAAGATATGCCAAAAAAAATGCCCCGAAAAATCGGGGCATTTTCTATTATCGAATATTATAAAAACTCATTTTAACCTTTGGTTGGCGGGGTTGGTACTTCCTGGCCTTTGTCTCTTCTATCACCGTGACGCATTCCTCTGTGCATTTTGCCACCTTTTTCTCTCGCTTCAGCCCGGAACGCTTCCATTTTCGTTTTTTGTTCTGCGGTTAATATGCCATCAATTTTTCCTCTTTGTTTATCGAGGTCAGCTTTACGCTCCTCCATTTTACCTTTTCTATCACCTTGATCGGCTTTTCTCCAGGTTTCCAGTTTCTTAGCGTTTTCTAACTCAACGGCATAAATTTTCTTTTTCTGATCGGCAGTTAAGTTTAACTCTTTCTCTAACCGGGCAGTTGTTTTTTCTGCACGTTGTTCTGCAGTCAGCTTAGGCATTTGTTTTCTTGGTCTTCTGGTACTGTCTTGTGCGAACGCAGCTGTAAAACCCATTACAGCTATTGCGATTGTTAAAATTGCTTTTTTCATGTTCTTATTATTTATGTGTTTGTATAATAGAGATGAAAAGGACAAAACAGTTTAATCGGGTATAAGTTAAAAAATGTTAATTTTTGTTAAGCTGAGAAATTGACTTTTGCATTTGAGCCATCATTTGGGTTAAGGTTTCCATCGTTGGATCTGGTGCAGGTTCTGGTAATGAAGTAGATATATAAGCTTTCGCACGCCAGATTTCCAGGATATCGTCGGCTGCAATCGTATATGGATCATAGACTTTATTGTCTGATACTAACTTTAAATCTTTATTTTCTTTAAATCGGTTTCCGGCACGTTTATAAACCACACCTTCATTTTTGCTGATCACAATGTACGTTTCTCCGGTTTTCACTTCATTCCAGTTATCCAGATATTCGCCGATAATCACACTACCGGGTTGAACTGGCAACATACTGTCACCCATAATTTCGAACGCTCTAAAAGTTCCCTGACGAAGTGCTGCCAACGGCAATTGAAATTTAGGAAGATCGCTGATGTATTGTGGATCTGAGAAGCCATTTAAATAACCAGCACTTGCCTTAACAGGAACTAGTTCAATATTCTCCCGATCATTCTGATCTACTGAAATACTCAACACCCTTAAGTTAGAACCGGAGCTTTTAGGCTTCGGTTTCCAGCTGTCACTTATCTTCTCATTGATGAATTCATCAATGGTTAACTCGAAATACTCTGCTATTTTTTTTAGTAAATCGTATTTCGGTTCTGCTCTGTCTTCTTCATAAGCACCGATAAGTGATCTCTTGATTTCCATGATATCAGCGAAATTCTGCTGTGTATGGCCTTTTTTCTTTCTGAGATACTTTAAATTATTTGAAATATTCGACATAAAAATAAAGTGTAAAATAAATTTGGAATTACTAAAATAGTTAGTAATTTTATGCTCATAAAGTTAGTAATATTATTTTGATTTGCAAGAAGGCATACTAAATAGTTTAGTTTAATTAAAATTCAAAGATCATGAAAAAGTTTGTTTACATCGTTACCGACAGAAATCGCACAAGCATGCATGTAGGCATGAGTTCAGATTTAATTAAAACATTAGACTTTTATAAGCAGATGCCAAATTTGTTTTTTGATAACGGTCAGCAATTAACACGTTTAGTATACTTCGAAGAGTTCAAAAGTGAAGCGCAGGCATTGTCGCGTTTTAAAGTAATTAGTCGGTTTACCAGAATGCAAAAAGAACGTTTGGTTCGCTCTTGTAATCCAGATTGGATCGATCTTACCATTGGCCTGGATTTTGAAAATATTTTATTGCATAGAAATATCACCAATCAGATTAACCTGGCTTTTACCAGTCTGTCCTAACACGAGATACTCCATAAAAAAAGCGCTCCATTTTGATTGGAACGCTTATTTCTTGAGTCGTAATTTCTAACTACCAGCCAGGAGCGAAAGTTAATCCGAATACGCCACCTTTAACATCTTTCCGCTGGAAAGGGATGGCGTAATATGGTTCCAATACAAAGTAGCCGAAAATGTTTACCCTTAAGGAGATACCTACACTCATTACCGGTACACGCTCGTTTGTAGATTGAACGGTGACTTGCTTTCCTTGACTATCCAAAACCGGATTGCCGTTATTATCCCTTAAAATGTCTGATGTGTAAGTAGGTTCACTTTTAAATTTTACCTGTGTATTATTTGTCCAGGCTAAACCCGCATCAAAGAATAAATTCAAATCACTAAATAAGAATTTAGATGGAATGGCAGCCAATTTTTTAGGGCCTGTAAATGGTAATCTCATTTCAAAATTGAATACAGAGATTTTACTTCCTGTTAATTGGTTGATATCAAAAGATTCCGATGATTGTGCGGAGGTTGTTTTATAAATGGAGTTTGATTCGTAACCTCTAACTAAGTAGGGGTAACCAACATACATTGGATAAAGACGATCTGCATCGTCGCCAATTCTCAAGGTGTTATAAGTCCGTACTGCAATCGTTACCGGCTTAAGCCTCCAATACTTCCGTAAATCTGCGGTAAAGCCGGAAAAGTTATAAGTACCAAAATATTTCTCAGCGCTTACGCGGTATCTGAAACCATCTAAAGGCCCAGTCAAACCAAAAATAGAATTATCACCAACAAAACCTGCATTCAATTGATAAAGCGTAAATGAATTAAAAGGAACACCGTAATCTTGTGTAGCTACTTCATTTGAAATGCGTTTTCGGTCAGAGCCGATAAAATTGCCCGTTGAATTGTAATAATTGCTGTAACGGTCTATTCTATAACTATAGCGGGAAAATGCGCCACCCAGTTCAAACCGATGAATTTTACTAAAAGGGTAAGCACCAAATAGCTGTACCTGGTCTTCGAAGGTTCTGATGATATCTGTGTTTTGAGATAAAGCATCAATTGTGGTGTTGTTATCAGCGGGAAGTTTTTCAAAACTGGTAGAGTTGAAACCGGATACATAAGGAATATGAGAAACAGCCGCTCCCCAATTGATTCTGCTTTTTTGATTAATATAACCAACTAAACCTCCGGCATCATAAATTTCTCCATTTACCGAGATGTTTGCGATAATTTGATTAGTGCCTAAAATATCACTAAACATCCCAACGATGCCCCCAGAAACGCCTGTTCCAAAACGGCTCGAAGAAACCCCAACACCGCTGTTTGCCAAATAGTCTAATCTAAACTTCGGTTTGTAGGCTACTGTCTTCAGAGAGTCAGCAACTACTTTCTCAAAGCGATCAAAGTTGTTGAGGTTAGAATTAACTATGTTAACACCAATATTTTCCATAGGAGGGAGGATCGCTGCATCGAAATTTTCATCCTTGTTGCCTATTCTCTTCGGCTTAAAACTGCTCAGCTTAGCATTATATAAGGTATACCGCTGGTAGCGATAGTAACTGTAAACAATCTCATCAGTTGTAGAAACAGAAATGGCAGGCGAAAATTCGGTGATGCCACTAATCCCGGTAAAGTAATCTGTTAACTGATCTACGGTATTGTCTTCAAAATTGTATTTGTACAGGTTCCTAAAACCATCTCTATTTGATAGAAAATAGATATTCTGGCTATTTCCGGAGAACTGCGCATTTAAATTATTCGCTCCGGGAAAAACATTTAAATTACTAACTGTATTTTTTTCGATGTCGTAAATGGCGAGGTTAATAGGGTTTACCACATTGGTATTATTTGCCTGGATCGCTGCTCTATCGGAAGAAAAAACAATTTTCTTTCCATCTGGAGAGTAATTTGGCGCATAGTCTGAATAAACATCATTAGTGAGCTGAGTAACTTTTTTCGAATCCAGGTTATAAGAGAAAAGATCACTTTGTCCTTCTACCATTCCAGAGAATGCGATGTCTTTTCCATTTGGTGACCAGGTTAAGTTTCCAAATTGCTGTACCTGATCCATCGCCGTTTGCGAAATCGTAGTTCCGTTGGATACATTGATAATCATCATCTGGTTTCGGCCGTGACTAAAAATACTAAAGGCAAATTGCTTGCTATCCGGCGACCAGGCCCCGGCAGACTCGATGAAGTTGAAATCATCAATGTGACCGTTGCTGATCTGGCTGCTTAATTTTCGAATAATTCTACCCGTTTTAGCATCGGCGAGGAAGAGATCAATACCAAACAAATCCTTTTCAGACATGAAGGCAAGGTATTTTCCGTCCGGACTTAAAGCAGGAGCAACATTCATGTTTCCTGCATTTTTGTTATCTATAATCCTCGTTCCAGTAATTTTAGTTTGTGAACTGTCTGCCTTTAGCATTGGCTTATAGTGCGCATCAATGGAGTTCTTCCATAAGCCGGAAAGTGTTTTATCATCGTACCCGAATGTATACCTGATGGCATTTTCATAACCGTATTTTGCGGTATTTTTGAATAAGGGTACTATCGTAGTATCTCCATATTGTGAACCAATATAAGTCCAGAATGCCTGGCCATAGCGGTAAGGGAAATATTTATTTGAATTGGTTAAGTCTTTTAGTGATGGAATGTCTCGGTTCAACATGGCATCGCGCATCCACATGGACGTAAAAGCGTCTTTTTTGCCAATTGAAAGGTATTCGGCCATTCCCTCTACCATCCATAAAGGGGTTTGTCCTACATTTTCCATACTGATTGAATCTTTTTCAAGTAAAGTATGGTATTGAAAAGCGTGAACGAGTTCATGGCCAAGTACATGTCTGGTCTGACTGTTGAGCTCCATTACCGGCATGATTACACGGTTCTTCAGTGCTTCAGTTACACCGCCGGTTCCTATTCCTATTTCTCCCTGCAACGCAGTAGTTTGCTGAAAATCGGGGTGATTGTTATATAGAATGATTGGATTTTTCTTCAAAAAAGTATCTCTAAAGACTTCCTGATGCATTTTGTACCAGGTTTCCGCTTCCTGAGAAAACTTCTTTAATAATGCTTCATTTTTGATATAATAGTAAATTTCGAAATGTGGCGTTTGCAGCACTTTGAAATCCATTTTCTTGTATCTTACCTTGTTTTGTCCAAAATATTGTGCCTGAACGGAAAACGAAATGGCAAATAAAACTAATAGCGGAAGGTACCTCCTAATTAAAGTAGAGCCTTTTTTCATATGTTTGGTTTATAGTATGATGTCGTAAAATCCAAGAGATCAAACGAAAATTGAGGTAAAACTAATCAATGTTTTGAGCAAACTTAAAAATTTAACATTTCTAAGCTTGCTCAAAACATTTCTAATCCATATTCTCTCCAGAAAAATGTTTAGTTATTTTCGTTATTTTTCTTTTCTCTTTCTTCCTGGCGTTGCTTTCTGCGCAATTCTCTTTCTTCCTTACGGGTTAGGGGAACCGTGGTTACAGGTTGGTTTTGAACGGGATCTTGTTTCTTTTCGTCTTTCTTCACCTCCTGTTCAGTTGGCGTTACAGGATTAGCCGGATCAACAGTTTCTGGTACATCAAACTGTGTAGAATCTACCGCAGTCGTATCCACAGAAGTCGTATCCCGCACGTACTGTGGACTTGGACAGTTATAGCTTCTGGTAATTTCTACGGTAGGTTTTGGAAACGGTCCGTATGTGTAGCCGGTAGATGGATCCAGATAGACCTTCTCCATAAATTTAGCGAATATTGGGAGTGCAGTTCTTGAGCCTTCACCCTGTTCGCCGTTTTTAAAATGTGCTGTTCTTTCATCGCAACCCACCCAAACGCCAGTTACCAGGTCTTTCGTTAATCCCATATACCAGGCATCGACGTAATCTGATGAAGTTCCGGTTTTCCCGCCAATTTGATTATTCTTTTTAAATAAATTTGGCCATTCCCATAAGGCTTGAGAAGTTCCTCTTGGCTCTTCCATACCTCCGCGAAACATATAGGTCATTAACCAGGCAATTTCCTCTGTTAAAACACGCTTCGTTTTTGGCTTAAATTCATCGATGATATTGTTGTCCTGATCGGTAATCTTTTCGACTAAAATAGGATCAGTTTTAATTCCCTTATTCATGAAGGTGCTATACGCTTTAACCATTTCATAAACGGTTACATCATTAGAACCTAAGCTTACTGATGGAACAGATTCAAGATGGCTGTCAATACCACATTCATGTGCATACTTCACCACATTATCCCATCCCACCTTTTCAGTAACCTGTGCTGTAATGGTGTTCACTGATCTTGCCATCGCCCAACGAAGGCTCATTTCCTGGTAGGTAATATTATAATCCGCGTTTTTAGGCTCCCAATACTTGGTTTCACCTTTATCCTCATATTTAATTCTTACCGGTTTATCAGTAAACTTATCACATGGACTCATTCCCTGTTCCAAAGCCGTTAGGTAAGCAAACGGTTTGAAAGTTGAGCCCGCCTGACGTTTTGATTGGTTAACGTGATCGTATTTGAAAAATTTATGGTCAATTCCACCTACCCAAACTTTTATTTTACCGCTTGCAGGCTCCATGGTCATCATCCCGGTATTCATGATCTTACCATAGTAGCGAATAGAATCGAGTGTAGAGAATGAAGTATCACGAGTGCCTTTGTAAGTGAAAATTTTCATCCTTTTCTTTTTGTTGAAATAAGCTTCAACAGAATCAGGCTGATTCGGGAATCTTTTCATCAACATGCTATAAACAGGTAGATTTTTCATGGCCCGTTCCGGATAGTTTACCTTGTTTTTCTCAGAATCATACCAAGGATCTTCATTTCCCCAAACGCTGTAAAATCTCCGTTGAAGGGTCTTCATTTGCTCGGCTACTGCTTCTTCAGCATACTTTTGAAGTTTTGAATCGATAGTAGTATAAATTTTTAACCCATCTTCATATAAATCATATCCATTATCCAGGCACCATTTTTCCAGGTATTTTGCCACAGCGGCCCTTAGATAAGAATCGCCATCGCTTCCATCTTCTAACTCACCTTCTTTAAGTTTAACAGGTTCTTTGGATAGGGCGACTAAGCTGTCATTACTTAAATATTTGTATTTATTCATTTGGCGCAACACCACATTTCTTCGCTCCAATGCCCGTTCCGGATTTTTAGTTGGGTTATACATCGTGGTACCTTTCAACATTCCCACCAGCATTGCAGCGTCTGTAACACTTAATGCATTTGCATCTTTATCAAAATAGATTCTACTGGCGGTTTTAATTCCGTAGGCATTATTTCCGAAAGAAACTGTATTCAGATACATGGTAATGATATCATTCTTTGAATAATGTGATTCCAGTTTAACTGCTGTAAGCCATTCTTTTAACTTAAAAATAACTGTTCTGATTAATGGAATCTTAGCTAAAAGTCCTTGAGATTTATTATACCTGGTTCGGTATAAGTTCTTGGCCAATTGCTGCGTGATGGTACTCGCGCCACCTTTTTCACCTAAACCAATTACTGCACGGCCAACTGCCTGTGCATCCACACCCCAGTGTTTATAGAAACGAACATCTTCTGTAGCCACTAAAGCATTGATCACACTTGGAGAAATTTCTTCAAAATTTACGGGCGTTCTATTTTCCTTGAAGTACCGTCCAATCAGTTTACCGTCTGAAGTGTAGAGTTCAGATCCAACACGAAGGGTGGGCATTTTAATGTCATGTGTACTGGGAGAATAACCAAAGAGCCAAAGAAAGTTAAGCTGAAGAGCAGAAAAGAAAATTATTATAAAGAATAAAAATATTGTAAAATAACGTAAGTACTTGTTTTTTATCTCTTTGAACATATTGGCTATGGTGAACTTTTGGTAAATGCTAAGGCGTTAAATATAAAAAACTCTATATGCAAATTAACGTTTTTAATTTACTTATTTTTTAGTTCTATATTTAAAGTATTGATAAACTGAATTATCTAAAACCAAGCATAAGTATGAAGAACGAATTTAAAGCGCTAATTGTACAGGGGGATAAAAAATTTTCTTTAAAAAAGGCGGAAACGGGTTTTACCGGTACCTATAATAAAGAGAAGGCGAAAGACGAACTTGTTAAGACGAAAATTGAGATTAGCCACCTGCAGGAAAAATTATACGCCGCAGGTAAACATTCTATTTTAATCATTTTTCAGGCGATGGATGCTGCAGGAAAGGATAGCGCGATAGCCCATGTAATGAGCGGACTGAATCCTCAGGGATGTCAGGTTTTCAGTTTTAAGGTGCCAACGTTGAAGGAGTATGAACATGATTTTCTATGGCGTCATTACCTGGCGCTTCCGGAAAGGGGAAGAATTGGCATCCACAATCGTTCTCACTATGAAAATGTATTGGCTTGTAAGGTGCATCCTGAATATATATTGAATGAAAACATCCCTGGTATTCAGGATGTGAAAAAAGTAAATAAAGATTTTTGGAAACAACGTTATGATAGTATTCGGAATTTTGAGTCACACCTAAGTACAAATGGAACAGTTATTATCAAGTTTTTCCTGAATGTGGGCAGAGATGAGCAAAAGGAGCGTTTCCTGGCGAGAATTGAAGACCCGACAAAAAACTGGAAATTCTCATCAGGGGACATCAAGGAAAGGGCACATTGGGATAAATATATGAACGCCTATCAGGATGCAATCAATGAAACAAGTACAGAAGTGTCTCCGTGGCACGTTATTCCTGCTGATAAAAAATGGTTTGCCCGTTTAGCCATAAGTGAAATCATTTTGGAACGCCTTAAAAAGCTAGATCTCGATTTTCCAAAAGTGACTGATGAAGAAAGGGCAAAGCTCGAAGAAACCAAAAGCATATTGATGGCCGAATAAGGCAGTAAAAAATTAAGCTAATCTTTACCAAGCATTTATTTTACTTGAAGCCTGGTGAGATAGCCTAATCCCACTGAACTAAATTTCACAGTTGAGCTTAGCGTTGTGTCTGCCATTTCAAACAAAATCAAACTTTCCGTACATCCGTTTTACGAATGGCTTTATTTTACTACTTTTGCAGCGCTTTTGGTTTCCGGCACATTTTCGTGCCAGAATTAAAAGGGAATGCAGTGTAACTCTGCAACTGTCCCGCAGCTGTAAACTCTACAACGGTTTTTAACTCTAATGCCACTGTTAAATTATTTTTAATGGGAAGGCTTAAAAACCGGGAGTAAGTCAGAAGACCTGCCATTAGCGTATAATTTCATAGCTTTCGGGGATTGAAGCTAGGATTGGAGTACTTAACGGTTTCGTATTTTCATTTCCTTTTCTATCTGTTGGCTGTGGGCAAAACTCACAATCAAATGAACAAAAAACAACTATTTGTTGCGGCGGGCATTGGCCTGGTGCAATTTGGTATTGGCCAAGCCAATGCCCAGGACTCGTTGAGACTGAAAGATGTAGTCATCTCGGCTACTAAAAACGATCAAAAGCAATCACAAACTGGTAAAGTGGTCAGCATCATCAGCCGCGAAACGTTAGATCGCAGTAATGGAAAATCTTTACCAGAATTGATTAATGAACAGGCAGGCATTATCGTGGCGGGCTCAACTAGTAATCCCGGATTAAACAAATCTGTATTTTTCAGAGGCGCGGGTAGCAGTTATGCGGTAGTGCTGATCGATGGGATTGTTCAGAATGATCCTTCAGGAAATGGCGGCGCATTTGATTTACGTTTATTTTCAATCGATCAAATCGATCACATTGAAATATTAAGAGGTGGACAATCAACAATTTATGGTTCTGATGCCATTGCAGGGGTAATCAATATTGTAACCAAAAAGGGAGGTGCAAAAGGAAATACCATTTTCGGCGTGGCCAGCGCTGGGAGTTATGAGACTTATAAAGGAACAATCGGCTTAAATGGTGCCGTAGATGGATTTACTTATAACGTAAATTACACCCACCAAAAAAGTGATGGAATTTCTGAGGCAGCTAATCCAGTAGGAAATAATACTGACTTCGATAAAGATGGTTATAAAACAGACGGTGTGAATGCAAATTTTGGTATCCAGTTAGACAAACGTTTTTCCATCAACCCGTTTCTACGTTATTATCGCGGCAATTATAAGATTGACGAAGGTGCTTTTGCTGATGGATTACCTGCAAACAATACCACATTAAAAAACTTTAGCGGTGGTTTAAATGCCAAATACGATTTTGGTTCTGGCAAAATAAACTTAAACTATAGCTACCAAAATACGTCAAATAATACTTCGAGTAGTTTTGATGGGTTTCCTTATAATAGCACAGGTTCTGGAAGTATTAGTTTGATCGATTTATTTTACAATCAAAAGTTGGGTGAAAAATTGAATTTACTGGCTGGAATCGAGAACCGCGAAATGCACCTGACTTCAGGCGCCAATCGCCCGGAGACAAATATCTTTGCTGCATATGGCTCACTATTTCTTCATGATTTAAGCGTTTTTAATCTTGAAATTGGCGGCCGCTACAATAAACATGAACAATATGGAGAAAATTATACTTATACCATTACACCAAGCATCAATATTATTAAAGAAGTAAAATTATTTGGAACAGTTTCAACTGCTTTTAAAATTCCTACTCTTAATATGCTATTCGGACAGTTTGGGGCCAATTTGGACTTGAAGCCAGAAAAATCTCAAAACTATGAAGCGGGTGCAAATTTCAGTTTTGCAGAAAATAGATTCTCTTTACGCGTTGCAGGCTTTAAAAGAGATCTAACTGATGCCATTATTTATACACCGGCTAAGTACCTCAACCAGGAGAGTCAAAAGTTTAAAGGTTTCGAAATTGAACCAGCGGTAAAGATTTGGAAAGTCGACATTAACGGTTACTATTCTTATGTGGAAGGAAATGAATTTAATAGTATCAACAGCAAAGTTGAAGACTTTTTGATCAGAAGACCGAAGCATGCATTTGGCGTAACCGCTGGTATACAGGCTACTTCCCAACTCTATATAAGTGGAAATTACCGCTATTTCGGAACACGTTATGATAGCAACTTTAATACGTATACAATTGAGAACCTTCCAAGCTATAAATTGCTGAGTGCTTATGCAGAATATGCTTTAGCAAAAAGAAGAGTAAAAATATTCTTTGATGCAAAAAATATCTTAAACGAAAAATATAGCGAAATTATCGGTTATAACACCTTGGTTTTCAACTTTAATACGGGGGTAACTTTTAATATCCGATAAGAAAATATAACTTTGTAGTATAAATTTTTAAAAAAGCATGTCTAATCTAAAATTCAACCCACGCAATGTGATCTTGCTATTGATGATCCTGGTCATCACAGCTTTGCGTTTGCTCATTACCTTTAATTCCGATGAACTTCAGTTCGCAAACTTTTCCTCAATAGGAGCGGTTGCACTATTCGGTGGCGCTTACTTTAAAGATAACCTGAAAGCATTTGCATTTCCACTGTTAAGTTTGTTTTTAAGTGATTTCATATTAGCCAACACCATTTTTAAGGAATTCAGCAATGGCTTTCTTTATGAAGGCTGGTACTGGACATACATCGCTTTTGCCTTAATGGTATTGGTTGGCCGCGTACTATTGAATAAAATCAACGCAGTGGGTCTATTGGGCTCTACATTAGCCATTGTTTTTATCCACTGGATTGTAACGGATTTTGGCGTTTGGTTTAAAAACCCATCATATACACAAGATTTATCCGGTTTTTGGCTATGCCTGGCTCGTGCCATTCCTTTCGAGATCAGGTTTTTAGAAGGAACATTGATTTATGGCGTTATTCTATTCGGTGCTTTTGAGATTCTAAAGTCGAAATTCCCGGTTTTAAAATTGCAGACGCAAAAATTATAACGCAGGATATTCTGCAGATAAATCCTCTTTTGATTCAGTTCAAAAGAGGATTTTTTTTATCTTTAACTTTTTGGTTGCTAAATGATCATCCTTTCCAAAAAATGACCTCTTGATATCATTCAAACGATAATTAAATTTTCAAACATGAAAGTTGTTTCTTTTTTACCTGCCGCTACTAAGATGATTTATGATATGGGGCTGCAGGAATATCTGTATGGTGTAACGTTCGAATGTCCGAAGGAAGCAGCAGATCAGCCTAGAGTAGTAAGGTGCATTCTTGAAGGTAAAAATTATTCAAGTATAGAGATAGACCGGATTTTTTCTGCATCAAAAGCGCAGGGGAAAAGTTTATATTGGGTCGATGATGCGCTTTTGGAAAGCATTGCTCCGGATATTGTTTTCACTCAAGACATTTGTGAAGTTTGTAACATCGATACCGTTTGTACAGAAACTGCGGTAATGAAACTAAGTAAACAGCCTACATTAATTCCTTTGTCGCCGAATAATCTGCAAGATGTTTATGATTGTGCCATCACTATTGCTAGGGCATTGGGTCGGGAAGAAGTTGCGCTTCATTATTTAGCAAACCTCCAGCAAAAAACAGATGGAATTTTAGATACCTTAAGAGCAAATAGAGCGCCATTAAAACGGGTAATGCTGATGGAATGGATTGAACCTGTTTACAATTGTGGACATTGGATTCCATTTCAAATTGCGGCAGCAGGAGGAGTAGATATGCTTTCCAATCCAGCAGGAGATTCTATTGTTACACCCTGGGAGAAGATTTTAAAGTATAATCCGGAAGTTTTGGTGATTGCACCTTGTGGCTTCGATGTCAATAGATCCTGTGAGGAGATGAGTTTGATTACCTCCAAAATAGGCTGGAATGAATTAGCAGCTGTAAAACAAAAGCAGGTTTACATAGCCGATTTCGATATGTTTACCCAACCAAGTGTCGGCACTCTTGTAGAAGGTATTGAAGCTTTGGCTTGTATGTTTCACCCCGATTTGTTCAAGGCTGACGACAATATCAGTAAGAAATTTATAAATCTCTATCTAGACGTTTCCATTCACCAATCGGTTTAACTTATTCCAATGAAAATAGTGGTTTTAACAGGAGCAGGAATTAGCGCAGAAAGTGGTTTAAAAACTTTTCGGGATTCTGACGGACTTTGGGAGGGTTACAATATTGAAGACGTAGCTACGCCTGAAGCATGGGAAAGAGATCCTGAATTGGTACAGGAGTTTTACAACGAGCGGAGGCGTCAGGTTGTTGCTGCACAACCTAATGAAGCCCACATGGCATTAGCCGCATTAGAAGAACACCATGATGTACAAATCATTACTCAGAATATCGACGACCTTCATGAACGTGCAGGCTCGAAAAACGTAACGCATTTACACGGAATCATCACCAGATCACAGTCGGATATCAAATCAAATCTGACATATCCCATTCTGGGAACTGAAATTAAAATGGGTGAATGCTGCGAGTTTGGGAGTCAGCTTCGTCCACATGTGGTTTGGTTTGGAGAGGCGGTACCCATGATTGAAGTGGCAGCCAATATCTGTAGCAAAGCCGACCTGTTTATTTTAATCGGGACATCATTAGCAGTTTATCCGGCAGCTGGATTAATTGATTTTGTTCCATCAGGCACAACAAAATACATTATTGATCCGAGAACACCTGATGTAAGGAGGTATAGGAATGTAGTTTCAATAGAAAAAAATGCCGTTGATGGTATGCAGGCACTCAAAGCCATTTTGTTCAATGAATAAGAAGATTTGCATCTTTAACTGGAGTGGTGGTAAAGACAGTACGCTTGCGTTGCATCATGTGCTCCAGGATTCCGATATAGAAATTCGCTATCTAGTTACCACCGTAACTGAAAAATACAACCGTGTTTCTATGCATGGCGTAAGAGAGGCGCTGCTCATCGCACAGGCAGAAAGCATAGGCATTCCTTTATATCAAATTCGATTAGGGGAAATGCCAGATATGGATACATACGACCAAACAATGGCTTTCCACCTAACTAAATTTAAAAAGGAAGGAATTACGCATGCTATTTTTGGTGATATCTTTCTGGAAGACCTTCGGATATACCGCGAAAGCAAACTAAAAGAAATTGGCCTCAGCGGAATTTTTCCGCTTTGGAAACAAAATACAAAGAATTTAATTGCGGAGTTCCTAAGTCTGACCTATAAAACCATCATTGTTTGTTCGCAAAGCAATCTCGAAAATTTATGTGGAGAAGTAATGACCAGTACTTTAATTGATTCGCTTCCCGAATATATCGACCCTTGCGGGGAAAACGGCGAGTTCCATACCTTCGCATTCGAAGGGCCGATCTTCAGCAAAAAAATCAATTTCACGATTGGAGAGAAAGTATTTAGAACGTATCCTTCACCCGTTAAGAAAGATAAAACCGAAAACGTATGTAGCGCAACACTAGGTATTTCTGGCTTTTGGTACATTGATTTAGTAGATTAAATTAGCATGTTTTTAATTTTTGGCATCATTTTTTCTCTAGTACGGATAATTAACTAAATCACACATTCAATGAAACCTGCTAGTATGGTTAGGATACCAAAGTAGATTCATTTAAATAAAACGTTATGAAAAAGATATTTGTAGTAATCGCATTAAGTTCAGTAATGTTCGCTTGTAATAATAAAGCAAAAGAAGAAGCAGCATTAAAACAACAAGAAGCTGAAAAGCAATTAGCAGTTAAAGCTGTTAAAGATAGTTTACGTTTAGATAGTTTCAAAAGGGCTGAAGTAGCTAAAGTTGAAGCAGAAAAAGAAGCAAAACATCAAGCAGAGCTAGTTGCCGCAAGAGAAGCTGGAGCTAGGTCATCAAGATCATCTAGGTCTTATGCAAGTTCTGGTACCAGTTCAGGTGGAAGTTCTAGCTCATATGGTGGAACACAACCAACTGCAAAGAAAAAAGGTTGGAGTGACGCAGCTAAAGGCTCAGTAATCGGTGGTGCAGCCGGAGCAGTTGGTGGTGCATTAATCGATAAGAAAAAAGGTAGAGGTGCCATTATCGGTGGCTTAGTTGGAGCTGGTGGAGGTTATTTGATCGGTAGAGGCGAAGACAGAAAATCAGGTCGTGTGCAACCAAAAAACTAAAAGCATATTTGTAAGGAAAGCGGTTATTTAAAATAACCGCTTTTTTTTTGGCTATTTTTTTTAACTTGGAATAAAAAAGAATAGGATGTCAGAAAATCAAATCCCTACTGAAGGACAGATACAACATTTTGTAATGTTCTGGTTAAAGCCACAATTAACAAAAGATGAAGTAGCAAACTTTAAGAACTTTTTTGAGCACTTGAAGCCAATTAAATACATCAAAACCTTAAGTTATGGTTTGGCCGCAAATACTCCAACACGACCAGTAACCGATAATTCCTTTACTTACTCGCTTACAATCACATTTGATAATATTGCAGATCACAACGCTTATCAGGAAGATAAAACTCACCTGGATGCTGTAGAAAAATTCTCCGGGAATTGGTACAGGGTAGTGGTTCACGACACCGTCGTATCGAAATAAGGGAATAACAATTTGTTGCAGAAAGCTAAAAATAATCTTATGCTGATGAGAATTTAATTAGCAGTCAGTCAAAAAAAATAAAATCCTCATCCCTTAGCTTGTGGTGGGGATTTCTACTTTAATGGCAAACATCCCATTTATTTGGTGATACTAGCGTTCCAAATTAAATTTTGTTTAATAATATAATGCATTAATTATCAGAAGGTTAAATTATTTTTATTAAATTAAAAATAAATATAATGGGCTATCTGTAGTGCATAAATCCTCTGATCCACAAAATTAAATACTGTTTTTGTATTTTAATATCTGTTTATCAATAAGTTAAGATGATCTTACCAACTAATACTGATGTCTTTTATAGGCTAACGTGAAGTCGCTCCTCATAACCTTGAAGCGCTCAATTACGGTGGTGATAAATTCTTCATCCAATATCTCGAAGACATCGTTTACACCTCCTCCGCTCAAATCAAGTTCGGCAAGCTTATAACTTTGTTCGAAAGTGCCTTGCTCAAATTTTACGATATACTTTTGATTCATCGAAAAGATGGTGATCTTACATTCTGGATGTGGTAATTCTGCTATAACTCTCATGTAAAATATTATTTGTGGTTTGCCGCCCGGAAAGGCTCATATTCACCTGCAGCCCTGCCATTGAAAATGCCTTGCAGTTCTAAAATCTCAAATCGTGCAAATAGATCTTCAGAATACCATTTCCGTGTTCTGGTAAGTTTGATGATATCTGCATGGTCAAATGACTTGTAAGCATAATTTTTCATGCTCTCGGCATTTTCCCAAATTGAAAATGTAGCCTGATCGAGATATGGATTTTCGCCTACGCCTGCTGAAAAAATAAAGCCTTCAGATTTCTTCATCTCATCTGCCGCCCGCTTAATATTGCTTTTAAATTCTTTCAACTTGTCAAAATTGATTCTAGCCCGGGTGATTACTGCAATTTGTGAACTAACTGGTTGGTATTCCTTTTCAAATGTAAATGGCTGTCTTCCTGACCATAATCCATGACTACTTAAAGGCTTTAATAAGACGGTAAATGTTTCAGAGCCAAAAAACTTGAACCACTTCATGGGAAATGAGTTTGCGTAAAATTGATCGCAGGCTTGCTTATTGTCCCAGGTAGTGATAATTGCCCAGTGTTTAAAGTCTGGCGCCAGATCTACCTGGCCATTTTTACCGCTTCCCATTAGTTTCCAGAATTTGCAGTCACTATTTAGCCATAGTGGTATTCTCAATATCGCCATGCCTAAAAATGCGAATGGAATACTAAACCAACGAAACTTGGTAATGGTTAAAGCTGCAATCATTGAAAAGTGTTGTTTAAGCTTCAAAACTAATTAAATAACAGAGCATATCATTCAATTTTGTGTCATTATCAAATTATATCAGAATTTTCAAATAAACGTTTTTTAACTTCGCAATTATGGCTGAAGATTTAACGATAAACAGAACGGTATCAAAAAAGGAACAATATGAATCGCTGATTCCTCAAATTGAAGGGTTATTATTCGGAGAAACTGATTTCGTAGCCAATATGGCTAACGTGTCTGCTGCTTTGAAAGAGCAATTTGGTTGGTTTTGGGTAGGCTTCTATCTCGTAAAAAATGACGAATTAGTATTGGGACCGTTTCAGGGCCCAGTGGCTTGCACACGAATTTCGATCGGTAAAGGAGTTTGTGGAGCATCATGGCAAAAGCAAGAGACGTTGATTGTTCCTGATGTTGATGCGTTTCCGGGTCATATTGCCTGCGCTTCTGCTTCTAAATCAGAAATCGTACTGCCACTCATCAAAGACAAAGTGGTTATAGGGGTTTTGGATGTTGATAGCGAACATTTAGATCATTTCGATACGACAGATCAATTTTATTTAGAGCAAGTTATACAGATATTGATAAACAAATAGATTAAGTAGATTGAAGTTACCTAACGAATATTTTTTAAATGAAGATGTAGTAGCTTTAGCCAAAGATTTGCTGGGTAAAGTACTTTACACAAATATAGATGGCGAAGTTACGGCGGGCATAATTGTAGAAACTGAGGCTTATTTTGGGATAAAGGACAAAGCTTCACATGCTTATGGCGGCCGACGTACAAATCGCACAGAAACGATGTATAGCACTGGCGGCATTTCATATGTTTATTTGTGCTATGGAATGCATCACCTTTTTAATGTGGTTACCTCTGTAAAGGATGAGCCTCATGCAGTCCTGATACGTGCGGTAGAACCTTTAGTAGGTTTAGATTTAATCGAAGCACGCAGGGGCATGCCAGTTACAAAGGCCGCTGTTTCTTCAGGACCCGGATCTGCTGCAAAAGCATTGGGAATCGATAAATCCTTCAACGCGAAAGACCTGAACGGAACAGAAATCTGGCTGGAAGATCATGGGATCAACTACCAGGAGAATGAAATTGCAGCAACCCCTCGGGTTGGTATCGCCTATGCTCAAGAACATGCTACTTTACCGTGGAGGTTTTTCGTTAAAGGCAATAAGTATGTAAGCAAACCCAATAAGGTAGTAGAATAAATAAAACATTTTTGCCCTCAACCTGTTTTTCAATCAAATATCCAAAAGATGAAAAACGAAAAAAATATAGCAATTCTAAAGGAGTTAGCGGAAGGTGTAAGAACATGTATGTTTACCACAGTATCCTCAACAGATGAGTTTGGAAGCAGACCAATGAGTACCGCCAAAATTGAAGAGGATGGAAGTATTTGGTTTTTTACAAATGAATACTCCTTAAAATCTAAAGAGATCTCGAAAGAAAATAACGTTCTACTTTCCTATAGTGATCCTTCAAAGAACACCTACCTAACTGTTAAAGGTAAAGCAGAATTAGTAGATGATCAGGTAAGAAAAGAAGCTTACTTTTCTCCTTTTGTTAAAGCATGGTTCCCAGATGGCGTAGAAGACCCAAGATTAATTTTAATTAAGGTAACACCTGAAGAAGCAGAGTATTGGGATTCGTCTTCCTCGAAGATTGTTGTCTTGTTCAGTATTTTAAAAGCAGTTGTTACCGGAGATACGCCTGATATGGGCAAGCACGATACTATAAAATTCTAATAAATATCAACACGTTTAAGAAGCAGGATTGGCAACAATACCTGCTTTTTTTGTAATATTGAATAATGAACTTTGAAAACACGTTAGCGTTTGCACAAACGCTGGATAAAAGTGACGATTTAAAATATTTTAGGCAGCAATTCCTGTTTCCAAATCAAAATGGAAAAGACTATATCTACTTATGTGGTAACTCGTTAGGTTTACAACCTAAAGCCGCAAAAGATGTACTTAACAGGCAACTAGCTAACTGGGCCAATTTAGCCGTAGAAGGCTGGTTTGATGGTGAAGAGCCGTGGATGTTTTATCATAAAGAACTCAAATCACTGATGGCGCCGATTGTTGGGGCGCTGCCTAGCGAGGTTTGCCCCATGAATACGCTTACCGTGAACCTACACCTGTTAATGGTTAGTTTTTATAGGCCAAAAGGAAAGCGTATTAAAATTATCATGGAAGGCGGTGCTTTCCCTTCAGACCAATACGCAATAGAAAGTCAGGTGAGATTTCATGGATATCAACCTGACGAAGTCATTATAGAAGTTTTTCCAAGAGCCGGTGAAGACACGTTAAGAACAGAAGATATTATTGCAAAGATTAACGATCAAGGCGAAGAACTGGCCTTGGTGCTATTCGGGGGTATCAATTATTATACTGGTCAATGGTATGATATGAAATCCATTACCGAGGCCGGACAAGCTGTTGGGGCAGTAGTGGGTTGGGATTTGGCCCATGCAGCGGGAAATGTACCATTAAAGCTTCATGAGTGGGGCGTAGACTTTGCCTGTTGGTGCTCTTATAAATACCAGAATGCCGGTCCTGGCGGTATTGCAGGAATTTTCGTTCATGAGAAGCATTTCAATGACCCTACTTTGAATCGTTTTGCGGGCTGGTGGGGTTATCAGGAAGGTAAACGCTTTAAAATGGAAAAAGGCTTTATTCCAGAAAGTGGAGCTGATGGCTGGCAGGTAAGTTGCACGCAAGTGATGCCGATGGCACTTTATCATGCGTCTTTGCAAATCTTTGAACGAGCAGGTTTTTTAGCACCCTTAAGGAATAAAAGTATTAGTTTAACTGGATATCTTCATTTTATTATTAATGAGATAAATAACGAATTAGGTACACCGCAATTTAAAGTAATCACGCCTTCCAAGGAAACAGATCGAGGGGCGCAATTGTCCATTATCGCCAACAGCAAAGGAAAGGAAATTTTTGATGGTTTGGTGGCAAACCACGTGCTTGGCGATTGGCGTGAGCCAAATGTGATTCGACTAAGTCCGATTCCTTTATACAATTCTTTTGAAGATATTTATTTAACCGGACAGACTATATTGAAAGTTTGCCGGGAAATTCTATAGCGCGCCTATTATGATCAATTACAATCCAAAAGATTGGTTTACCTTTATTTTCCACTTTCACAAAGGGGACACTATTTTGAAGCTGTGGCCGCTGATGATCAGTGTATCTATTTTTTCAGCTTTTGTCGCTTTTCTGGAACTCAATATTTTCAAGCTATCTAAAAGTGATTATGTGAGTAATATAGGCATGATGCACAGTTTGCTTGGCTTCGTGATCTCTATGCTTTTAGTATTCCGTACCAATACTTCTTACGACCGGTGGTGGGATGGACGCAAGCTTTTAGGTGCGCTCACCAATGTAAGTCGAAACTTTGCCATGAAGATTAAGGCTTTAAAACTACCAGAAGATGATTTGCGTTTCTTTGAGTATGGGATTCCGAAATATGCTTTTGCCATGAAGGAACACCTTCGGGAAAAGAAGTATTTTGGAAAAAATAGCTTTCTCATTGAGGTGAAAGATGGCAAGCACATTCCGAATCAGATCGCTAGCAGCATGATTACCAGAATTTACGATCTGCTTAGAAAGGGACTGATTTCTCAGGAACAACTCATCGTGTTAACGAACGATGTTAATCAGTTTACAGATATCTGCGGAGGATGCGAACGAATTAAAAACACTCCAATTCCATATTCATACAGTGCTTTCATAAAGAAATTTATCTTTATTTACGTACTTACTATCCCAATTGGATGGGTATTTAGTCTGGGCTATTACCTCGTATTGATCGTGCCCTTTATCCTCTATGTACTAGCGAGTTTGGAACTGATAGCTGAAGAGATTGAAGATCCCTTTGGAACAGATGCCAACGATTTACCTGTAGATACCATTTGCGATAATATTGAGAAACATGTGGAGGAAATTTTAGCTAATGATTAAAATTGCTTACCATCAACTGTATGCGCACCCGTTACCTGAAGGCCATCGCTTTCCAATGTTGAAATATGAATTGATTCCAGCACAGCTATTGCATGAGGGAATTATTGAGCCGAGTCACTTATTTAGTCCTGATCAGGTGACTGAGGAAATTATATTACTTACTCATGAGGCGCACTACTGGGAGCAACTTCGGGATTTGACGTTGTCTGAAAAGGAACAGCGTCGTATTGGTTTCCCGTTAAATGCGCAACTCCTTGAACGGGAACTGAGAATTACTCAGGGCACAATAGATGGCGCTTTACATTCATTGAATGGCGGGGAAGTAGCCTTCAATGTTGCAGGCGGTACGCACCATTCCGGCAGCAACTGGGGTGAAGGCTTTTGTCTGCTAAATGATCAGGCTATTGCTGCAAACTACCTTTTAAACAACAAGCTATGTAAACGGATCCTGATCATCGATTTAGATGTACACCAAGGAAATGGAACGGCTGAAATCTTTCAGCACGAGTCTCGTGTATTTACATTTTCAATGCATGGCGATAAAAATTTTCCGTTTCGAAAAGAAAAATCTGATCTGGATGTACCTTTAGCGGATGGAGTTCTGGATGATGAGTACCTTTCGTTATTGAAACGATATTTACAAATGGCATTCGAGAGGGCCAAGCCAGATTTTGTATTCTATCTATCTGGCGTAGATGTGCTCTCAACTGATAAACTGGGTAAAATCGCTTTAACCAAATCCGCATGTAAAGAACGCGACAGGGTGGTAATTGAACACTGCAGAAGCAAAGGTTTTCCGATGCAAATAAGTATGGGTGGCGGCTATTCTGCTGATATCAGAGATATTGTAGATGCACATTGCAATACGTACAAGGTTGCTTTTGATTTATTTAGTTAAACAAGGCAGAACGTTGTTACATCGGCCAGTATTAGAACCAATGTATGTGAAATTCACTACCCATTAAAGCAGATTTGTTGCAATAAAGTAATCAAACCCTCAATTGGCGATTGAAATCAAATTTCATATTCTTATCTTCGCGGCAATATGCTGGAGATTATTTACGAAGACGAAAATTTAATTGCCATTAATAAACCTCATGGCTTATTGGTTCATCAATCATCAATAGCGAGAGATGCAACTGAATTCGCTTTACAAATGCTTCGAGATCAGGTTGGTAAACATGTGAGCCCGGTGCATCGGTTGGATAGAAAGACCAGCGGAATTTTGTTGTTTGCTCTTGACAAGCCATCTGAAATTGCTATGCATCAACAGTTTATGAATACCGAGACGGAGAAGAAATATCTCGCTATCCTCCGGGGATTCACTGCTGATTCAATGGAGATCGATTACCCATTGGCAAAGGAAAACGGTACCATGCAAGATGCTTTTACAGCTTTTAAAACCTTAAACCGGGCAGAGGTTAATGTTGCCTTTGGTAAGCATTCCACATCCAGGTATTCTTTGGTGGAAGCTACTCCTAAAACCGGGAGAATGCATCAGCTGAGAAGGCATTTTAGTCACATTCTTCACCCCATTATAGGCGACCGTACTCATGGCTGCAATAAACAAAATAAATTGTTTTTGGAGCAATGGAACATGTCCACCATGTTACTTCACGCCTCAGAACTAAGTTTTACCCATCCAATCACTTCCGAAAAAATACATCTAAAGGCCGGCCTTCATGATGAGTTTAAGCGAGTAATGGAATTTATGAATATTACCGTTTAACACAATTTTTGATTTAAAAATCTGTTTATAAAGACACCTATGATCAAACACCTCCGTTTAGCAGTTCCAGTTCTAGCACTTTTTACAGCAAGTTGTTCGTCTGTATATATGCCTAATGTTCCTAATACACCTATGTTGAGTAAACAGGGAGAGTTTAGTGGAGGAGGCCATATTTCGTTAAAAGGAAATGTGAGCGTAAATGGTGCGTATGCGGTATCAGACCACATAGGCGTACTCTTTAGTGGTTCAAAGATGAATAATGACCGAAAAAGCAAAGATTTTGGTCACAAACTGATAGAGATTGGCGGTGGATATTTTGATACCTTCGGTCCAGATAATAACAGGATTATCGAAATTTATGCTGGTGTTGGGAAGGGTTGGAGCGATATCACATTTAGAGATTACAAAGATGATGTGCTCGTGAGCAGCGAACTGCAGGATGTTGATTACCGGAAATCGTTTTTACAGGTAAATTATAGTTCTAAAAAGAAAAATAACCTGCGTTTATTCGGAACAAATTTCCCAATTAATTATGGTACAGCTTTAAGGATCAGCCATGTTAAAATGGACCGTTTCTTTTTGAATGGTGTTGTTCAGCCCAAAGAAGATAATATCTTTTTCGAACCTGTTTTCTTTACCAGAATGGCGCTAAGCAAAGTTGTTCAACTTCAATATACCACAAGTAGTAACATTGGTTTAAAAAACCGAAAATACATGTCTGCAGGAAATTCTATTTTTACGATTGGCGTAGTAGTTAATGTTGGCGGGAAGTAAAGACCAATTAGCCAAGCAATTTTATATATGTCATTTTTTCAAAGTACCGACCTACCCTAAACCAGGTCGGTATTTCTATAAATTGGGGTTACCATTTACCACAACATTTAGCGCTCTGGTTTTATTTTGAAATCTCAGAAACAGTAGGATAGAGGCCGTCAATAAACCGAGCGTTAAGCCATACCAGATTCCGTTAACGCCTAAACCGAAATGGAAACCCAATACGTAACCCACCGGAATCCCAACTACCCAGTAAGCCAGAAATGTGATAAACGTAGGAATATTAACATCACCAATTCCCCGGAGTACACCTAATCCCACAACTTGCGTTCCATCAAAGAGTTGAAAGAAGCCGGCGATAATTACGAGTTGAGAGGCAATCGCTACAACTTTTAAATCGCTGGTGTAGATGAACGGGAGCAGATTATTTGCCAGCATAAAAATAATTGCTGTGCAAGACATAAACAATAAAATAACATGATAGCTTGCTATCGCCGATTTGCGAAGGTCATTGAAGTTATTTTTACCAAAATTGTTTCCCGTTTTAATTGTAGCTGCAGATGCGATACCGCTAGCCATCATATAAGTCATTGCCGCCAATCCAATTGCAATTTGGTGCGCCGCCTGTTCAACGGCCCCGATGGTTCCAATCAAAATTGCAGCGCCGCTAAAAGCACTGATCTCGAAAGAATATTGCATGGCTACAGGCGCCCCGATTTTTATAAGTTTAAAGGCCCTTACTTTATCAATAAGGGTAGCTTTAAAGTCTGTTAAATATTTTTTAAAATGTTTCGATCTTAAAACATAAATGGCCATTACAACAGCCATTAGCGTTCTGTCGATTAAAGTACTAAGTCCTACGCCACTTACGCCCATAGGTTTAATACCGAACAATCCTTTTACGAAAATGATGCCTAGGGTAATATTTAGCACATTCCCCCAAATCGATACAAACATGGCTTGCTTGGTGAAGCCTAAGCCTTCTGCAAACTGTTTAAAAGTTTGAAATACTAAAAGGGGAATGATCGATACAGAAAGCAACCCTAAATAAGGTTTGGCATAACTTACTACCGCAGGAGTTTGATTCAGGTGATCAATCACGAGTAAAACACCGAAATGCACAATACAATATAAAAATATGCCGATTAAAACATTTATAATTAGACTATTAGAAAGAAGCTTTCCACACTCTGCATAATTCTGGCGACCGTTTTCCTGCGCAATCAATGGTGTTAAGCCATAAGATATACCGAGGCCAATTACCATGATCAAAATAAAAATGCTGTTTACGAGCGAAACTGATGCCAGTTGAGTAGTATCTGTAAAGTGGCCAACAATAATACTATCGGCCATATGTACCAGAGTATGTCCAACCTGAGAACCGACTATCGGCAAAGCCAGTAGTAAATTCTCTTTGTAATAGATCTTATATTCTGCGTAGATTTTAGAAAACATAGTCCGCAAAGGTCGCGTTTTCAGCGATCAAAAAAGGTAATGAATCAAAAAAATATTTCCTTTGCCACTTTGTAAAGCATTAAAACATTCGATCAGCCACTAATAGTGTAGATTTTAAACGTGTTTCACTGCAGTGAAATATTCCTCTTTTTCACTGGTATGGGTTCTGATCACATTGGTAATAATCAAATTCACTAATATTTTTTGGGCTTTGCGATAAGAGCAACGCAGTAACTTGCTAAATTGTTTCAGGGTAATTCGCTCTTTTTGATCAAGGTATTCTAAAAGTTTTTTTTCATTGTCAGAATAGGAGATAAGCACGCCCTGGTCTTGATGATCGTTTTTCAAAACATCGACAATAATTTTGCTGGCCAATACACTTTTATCATCAATGCGAATATATGCCCACCATTTTTTTTGATCATCCAAAGCGTAGTGTGGTTTTACATCACTCTCCGGAATGTTGGCAACGAGCACCAGCTTATCATCCACGTAAATTTCGTCGAAAGTAGGCTCAATTGCTGGCTTGCAAAACTGATGAGCAGCGGTGAGAATCATATATTTTTCTTCCTCTTCTGATTTTACGCCCTTTATCGTTCCATCATCCGCCACACCAATTAATAATTTGCCGCCTTTGTTATTGGCAAAAGCAACCAGACTCTTGGCAATTTTTTCCGTATTGGTTATTGTTTTTTTAAAATCGAGCTGAACACCCTCACCCTGCAAAATCAAACTTTTAATACTCGGCATAACAACAATTAATAAGCAACAGTAGGCGTTTCGCCCTGATGCAGGTTTCTGATATAAACTTCATTCATCACAGTAGCGCAAAGCTCGCCGCTTTTATTGGTAAGCGCCATTGGATAAGCTTTCACAAATTTGCCAACCGTTCTCAAGGCTGTTTCAGCCTCAATAATCATTTCATCAGTAAGAGTAATGGTAAAATACAAGCTTGAACGACCAGGCTTTAAATATTGAATAGACGCACTCTTCAACCAAACGCGTACTTTAAATCCCCGTCGTTGCATGAGCTGATCAAACAATAATGCATAAAATGGGTCTGTGGCAGCATATATAGTTCCACCGAAAATTGAGCCATTGTAGTTTTTGTTTAGAAAACTCTTGCTGATTTTAACAGTACAACTTTTGAATTCACCCTCAAACCGTTGCACCCAGATGCGTTGAAACAATAAAGGTGGATACAGGCGCATTACCCATTTGAGTGCGTTTTGAGAAATAATCATACAATACTAATATCAGAAAGATTTGCCACTTTTTAATTTTTAAGCTTGTGTTTTTGCAACAACCTGACAAAAATTAATTTGATTGACCTTTTCTCGCCTAAATGAAATTTTAGCTAAAAGGTTTGGTGTGAAACGTAACAATTATATAGTATGGTGTATATTTTACACTATTGATTGTTAATTTTTTGAAATATAATAACCTATAAATCTGCTGCTTACATACAAACCTGATGTTTTTAGGCGAAAAAAATAAAACCAAATGATGACATTGTTGTTAAAGATTACAGATAACAATAAAAACTATGAAAAAAATAATCTTAAGTCTTGCTTTTGCTGGTACGATCATGATTGCCACTTCAGCATGCAATTCGTCTAAAAATATGGCTGGTTCTTCAGACAGCACAATGACGGATTCGACAACAACGGCTCCAATGGACACAACAAAAACTACAACACCAGCGGATACAGCTAAAACTACTCCGCCAGATACAACAACAAAAACACCTCCAATGTAGGAGATATAAAAGCCATCCAACAGGATGGCTTTTATTTTTTATAACTATTTTTTTTATTTGGTTGATTTTGTACTTTCAGCAAATAAACCAAGTAGATAAATGGATCCACAAACCCCAACCAACAGTCGTAACGTTATCTTTCTAGTTATCGTAGCCGCATTAGGCTACTTCGTAGATATCTATGATCTTGTTCTCTTTTCCGTTGTCCGCTTAAAAAGCTTTTCTGATATTGGTATTTCGCCGGAACAAATGCGTACCGAAGGCGAGTATGTGATCAATATGCAAATGTTTGGTTTGCTGTTGGGTGGATTACTATGGGGTATAATTGGAGATAAATTCGGCCGGATCAAAGTATTGTTCGGGTCTATTTTGATGTATTCTGTTGCTAATATCGCAAATGGCTTTGCTACAGATGTACATACTTATGCTGCGATTCGATTTATTGCCGGAATTGGTCTGGCGGGCGAATTAGGCGCAGGTATAACCTTGGTTACAGAGACGATGGATAAGGAAAAGCGGGGATATGGTACGATGGTTGTGGCTGGAATCGGATTGTTGGGTGCAGCCGCCGCTGCCACCATTGGGAAACACTTCACCTGGCAAACCTCATATTTTGTGGGAGGGGGCATGGGGCTGTTGTTATTACTCTTACGCGTTGGAACGTTTGAGTCTGGTATGTTTAAACACGCAGAGCAATCTAAAAGTGTTTCCAAAGGAAATTTCTTTATGCTTTTCTCTGATCGGAAAAGGTTTTTGAAATATCTGGCCTGTATTTGCCTTGGTTTACCGCTTTGGTTTATAGTAGGGATACTGGTTACACAGTCGCCGGAAATAGGCAAGGCTTTAGGTGCTAAAGACATATTAAATGCCGGTACAGGAATTATGTATACTTATTTTGGTATTGCCATAGGCGATGTAGTATGCGGACTTCTGGCACAAGTACTCAAATCAAGAAAGAAAACAGTCTTAATTTTCCAGAGCTTATCTGTGGTTACCGTTATCTGGTATTTAACGAGTAATAATCTGACCGAGAGTAGCTTTATTTTTATTTGTTTGGTAATGGGATTTGCGGTAGGCTATTGGGCTACATTCGTTACCATCGCAGCGGAACAATTTGGTACCAATATTCGCTCTACAGTAACAACTACTGCGCCTAATTTTGTGCGGGGAGCCTTGATTCCAATTACTTTGATCTTTGAATTTTTTGTTCATCAATATAATATCGTTACAGCAGGCTTCATCGTAATGGGGCTCCTCACCATAATCGCCATGGTTTCTGTTGCATCATTAAAGGAAAGTTTCAATAAAGATTTGAACTACCTGGAAGAATAGGCTTGCGCTTTCTATGTTTTGATATTAAAATTGAGGAAACATTTTTTTTTTTCTGCTACAAGGCACAGAGCTAATTTGTGCTGAAATGGTTCAATGTCAATAAAATGTACTATCTAAACTTTAAGTCGCAAGCGCGCTGATAAAGGCTTAAATTTGTGATGAAATCGTAATTAATCATGATGTTTAGAGAAGAAGTAGCAGCGCGTTATCAGCAGATTCAGGACGAAATTTGCAAGGGTTTAGAGATTGCAGATGGTAAAGGCAAATTTGAAGAAGAGCTGTGGGACAGGGCTGGCGGTGGAGGTGGCAGAACCCGGATTATGCAAAAAGGCGCTATTATTGAAAAAGGTGGCGTTAATTTTTCTGCTGTTCACGGCAAATTACCCGAAGCCATCAAAAAAGCCTTTAAGGTTGATGAAGACGAATTTTTTGCAACAGGTGTTTCTATTGTTATTCATCCGAATCATCCGCTGGTTCCGATTATCCACATGAACATCAGGTATTTCGAACTGAATGAAGAGACACGTTGGTTTGGTGGCGGGATAGATTTGACACCACATTATGTTTTCGAAAATGATGCTCGTTTCTTTCACCATAAGCTAAAGAATGCCTGTGACGAATTTAATCCTGATTTCTACCCAAAATTTAAGGCCCAGGCAGACGACTACTTTTTTATTAAGCACAGAGAAGAAACAAGAGGTATTGGTGGAATATTTTATGACAGGTTAAAACCTGAAAACACGAACCTGGCCTGGCATCAAATCTTGGATTTTTCTGCTAATATTGGCGAGACATTTTTACCGATTTATACAGAATTAATAGAACGTAACCGCGATCGTGAATTTACCGAGATCCAAAAAGAATGGCAGTACCTTCGCAGGAGCAGATATGTTGAATTTAACCTCGTTTACGATTCAGGGACAAAATTTGGTTTGGAAACCAATGGAAGGATTGAGTCTATTCTGATGAGTTTGCCACCACAAGCAAATTGGGGTTATAACATTCATCCTGAAGCCGGGACCGACGAACACAAAACATTGCAGTTTCTTACTAAAGGTATCAACTGGATTTAAAATAAGCTTAAAGGTTGGACGATCTGATGATAACCAGCCTTTAATTTTCCTATTCTAAAGTTATTTACAATTTCGTGTGCCATGCGGGTAGGTTCAGGAATTCTATAATTTCCAACGCACTTCTTCATGACTTCAAGTGCTTGTTCCTGCGTAATCAGGTGACCTGCGGAGATGTAAACCGGAGCACAATTATTTTTGGTTCTGAGTGCGAAGCCGAGCAATTCGCCACTGCTTTCTATATTTGCGAAGCTGTATTTATCAGGTTTCGGAATATGATTTTCCCCATATAAAATGCTTTTAGCACATCCAATTGTGGGTTGATTGGCTAGAATGCCAAAATGGGATGCAACACCCATTCTCCGCGGATGTAGAATTCCATTGCCATCTAACACCACAACGTCTGGTTTCTGCATGATGAGTTTCCAGGCCTTTAATAGGGCAGGTACCTCTTTAAAACCTAAATATCCGGGCTGGTAGGGGAAGGCCGTTTCGAAAGTTTCCAATGCATAGCCCTGGAGTTTCATTTCTGGATAACTTAACATTACGATCCCTGCGTACATCGTCGTGCTGTTTTTATTAAATGAGATGTCTGCACCGGCAATTGTAGAAATATTTTCTACAGGTTGGAATTGTAATCGTTTCGCAAGATCGATTTGTAAATTTCTGGCATCCTCAAGTGAAATGTGCTCGTACATATAATTGCAATAACATTTTGGATTGCAGATTTGTTCGAGGCTTCAAAGAAATGAGCTGTATTTATGGGAATTAGATAGTCCTAAAATGTGGTTTAGGTATTTTAGGACTACAATTTGTAACTATTCAACCCAGGCGATTGGTACATAAACGGTAACATAACCGTCCGGACCAATCATTTCAGGAGATAAGGTTACCGTTATTGAGCAATAACCTGTCCAGTTGCCTTGCCCGCGTTCTGCACTAAATTGATAGGTACCAGCTGGCAAACCGGTAAGTGTCCCTGGTAACTCATAAGGAAGAAATATTCCAGGTGCAGATGGCCCAAGCTCGCAAAAATAATCTTCACCACTTTCTGTATTGTACGCAGTGAAACCTGGAGATTCTGTGGATCCGGTTGTGGTTACACTTCCATCCAAATTTCTATAACCTAAACGGACGTTGTAACTGGTAACCTTTTTCTCGGTATTGGTCGCTGGTTTCGGTACGTCATCATTGGCATAGGTTGTCAGTGAAACTATGCATAGCACAATCATGCAAATTGAAATAATCTTTTTCATAATAAATGGTTTTAGTTATATAAAGATCAACAAAAAAAATCATTTCATTATTAAATTCCGATTAATAAAGTATTACTAAAATGATAGGGTTGTAGCTAAAGGATATTCTCGATTGAGTTAATCATTACAGTTCATATTTAATAAACTAATATTGAGAAATTAAATAAAATAGCTTTTTATTAAATTGCTTATTTCACTAAAAGACTGAATTACATAAGTTGCCTGTTCATCTCTTTGAACGCCAGGCCTCAGGATTTGAATAGTCTTCATTCCTAGCGCGTTACCTGCAGCAATCTCTGAGTCAGGGTTGTCGCCAACAATCAACATTTTTGCCGGAAGCAACTTATATCTAGCAGCAAGATCGCTGAAAATACTTTTCTTTCCCAGTCTGTCCAAATGATAAGGATCATCAATAATAATTTCATCAAAATCCCCGTCTTTAATAAGAGAATTAATTTTCGCCTGCTGCAAATTCGTTACTCCAGTTGTCACAAGAAATCTTTTACCGGGAATTTTTGTGATGAAATGATAATCAGCAAAAGGAGTGAGGCTCAATTCATAAGTCGAATTTGTTAATGTTGTTTTTGCTGCATTAATCATGGCGTCATTAAAACCATATTCTTTCGCAACTATATCCATAGGTTTTACCCATAAATCTTCGAGTGCCGTTTCTAATAATTCCTCAGTTAGAAACCTATTATTTGCTTGTTTAATGGCATTAAAAACTGGCTGAAAAGTAGCAGCCGGAATCGACTTCGTTGGGAAAATTGTATCATCTAAATCATAGATGATGGCGATATTATTCATTTGGTTAGGTGTTATTTATATTTGTCCAGATAAGTGATAAAGCTAAACATTATTTCGACAAACAGACAACGTTATCGGTCGGTGACTACAATTCAAACGCTCTTAAAATACTTTGAGGGATTTTAAAAAAAATAATAGTCTACAGATTGTATTGTCGTCATAATCAACTGCATGCTGAGTAGCTTAATTTAATGCGCTTGCGCACGCTGAAGATTTGCCAGCCATGCGAGATTAGCATTGCTTTTTGCAGCAAAAATATAAAATATTATTTTGTCTTATAATTAATATTATGTTAAGTTGGATTTTATATATATTGACTTTGCCTCCTTTTCAACTAAAATTAAAGCTCCTGAAGTCTGCGGTTTAATTCCTGTACTTTGTCAGTTGCTTTCTTACGGGAATAGATTTCCACTAGTAACTGAACAGTTTTCTTATCGTTAGGATTTATTTCATTTGCGCGTTGCAGAGCAAGCTGTGCACGGTTGATCAGTGAATTATATTTAGAAACTTTTTCAGCGTCGCTTTTTTGTAACGTTTCGTTCGCAGTATTGATGTATGCTAAACTTAATTGGTACAAAGCATCAAAATAGTTCTGATCTGTGGCAAGCGCTTTATCATAAGCTAAAATTGCTGTAGGATTATTTCCGCTTGCTTGCTGTAGATAACCATAGAGAAAATAAAGTAATTTATTCCCTTTTTCTACCTTTAAATTGCCTTCGATCAAACTCGTAGCTTTTGCGAAGTTTTCAGTATCTAAAAGCAAATTGATATAATCATTAGTCAGGTTTTTGTTAAATGGATTTTTCAACAAGCCATCCTCGAGCGTTTTAATCGCCGTTTCGTAATCGTATTTTGCGCTGTAAAGTTGCGCAAGCTTTTGAAACATCGATGCATTTCGGATTCCATTGGTTTTGGCCCGGTTAAAATAAGAAATAGACTCGTCGTAATTTTGAATATTTAAGGCGCAGATGGCTGTGTTTAATGCTAATGTAGTATCTGTAGGGAAACTATCGCTTACTTCTTTCAGATCTTCGTAAGCCTCTTTGAATTCGTTATTAAAAAATGAAGCGTTGCCCCTCTCCTGCTTTTTGATTAGAATATTGTGGTTAGAGGCTTTAATCAAACCCGAGTTATCTTCATATTTATCTAAGCCTCTTGCTTGTTTGATAGACGAGTTTGCGGCTTCGTAGAAAGTATCTGAATTATTGGAATCCGTATCTATTAGTGATGCGTATGAAGTAAGATATGATTTTAGTGACCAGGTTTCTGCCCAATTTTTCGTCTTATTATCCTTTTCTGCTGATTCAATGGCCTTTAATCCTTCTGTTATAATGGTCAGTTGTTTCTTTTCATCTTCCTTGTTGGCAATAGACGCCTGAAGTTTTCCCACAGCGTTGCGGGCAATTAGAATCTGACTTTTTTGAGCGAACGAATTTAAGGAAGTGGAAACCAAAAGTGCTATTACTAGCTTGAAACCATTTTGCATAATAGATCTATCTGTAATGATGGGCAAAAATACTAATCAGGTAAAAATAAGTAAAAAAAAAGAGTCCTGATAAAATCAGGACTCTTTTTTAAACTTTTGCAAGTAATTACTGCTTAGGTAAGGCATCTAATTTAGCCTTAACATCGTTGTAATTTTTAGTGTCATTTCTAAAAGCGTAAATGGTTTTTAGTGTTTCAAGCGCACCAACATTTTTACCATCAATCTCTAAAGCTTTTTTATAATAAGGAAGTGATTTATCAAGCAAACCATTCATTTTTACGGTTAGCTCATTAAATTCTTTCACTTTTTTCTGATCAACTTTATTTCTGTCTGCCTGAATTTTTAGTGCTTGTGAGAAATAAATATTACCCAACAATACCTGATAACTTGGATTAGTTGGTTCTTTAGTAGCTAAAGCATTTAACATTTGTTCTGACTTTGCTGCATCGCCTCTATCAATATAGATCTGTGTTTCGGTTTTAATCAAATCAACATTATCAGGATATTTCGCAACAGCTTCAGCAATAATGGCTAAAGCAGCGGTAGTATCTTTTTGCTTTCTCAAGGTCACATCAACCAATTCATTATACAAATCTTTAGACTGTGGTGAATTCAGAGAAATTACTTTCTTAAATTGTTGAATCATGCCTGGATAATCTTCCACGTTTCTAGCGGCAATACCTGCATTTAAATACATGGCAGTATCTGTCGGATTGATTACAGTAGCCTGCACAAATTTGGTATATGCAGTTTTGTAATCTTTTTTGTTATAAGCCATAACACCTGCATTCCTAACTGCGTTAGAAATGTTTGTTTCAGCAAGCGTAATGTTTTCTTTTTCAGCACCTTTAGCATCCAATTTTTTAGCTTCAACAAGCGCATCTTGCGCAATTTTTAAGTTTGCATCAGCATTGGCTACGTTTACAGTATCTAAAATGGCTGCAGAAGAAGCAAATAACGCCCTATAAGTCCAGGCCTCAGGCATTACTTTTGATTTTTCATCAGCAATTGCTTTATCAGTATGAGCTAAACCAGTTTTAACAGATTCTAACTTTTTATCTAGCGGTGTTGTGCCACCCTGAGAAGTTAACTGGAAAATTCCCCAGGCTTTTTTTGCCTCATTAACTTCACTTTTCTGAGCAAACGCAGAGCTAGCTGCTCCTGCCAAAATTATACCTAGAAATACTCTTTTCATAATTGTTATTCTAATTTTTATTTTAGTTAATATTATTCTTATGTCGGTTGATCTGCTTCGCCTTCCTCGTCGTCTTCTTCAGCTTCTTCTGTCTCAGCAGTCGGATCGGCTTCTAATTCCTCGCCATCAACTACCAGTACATCTTCTAAATTAACGGTTTCTTCCTCATCTTCTTCATGATCAATCTTAGTAACCGATGCAATTTCGTCATCACCTTTCAGAGAAATCAAACGAACACCTTGAGTAGCACGTCCCATTACTCTTAAAGCTGAAACAGGAATTCTGATTACAATTCCCGAACGGTTAATGATCATTAGATCTTCACCATCTGTAACGTCTTTAATCGATACTAATTGCCCGGTTTTTTCTGTAACATTAATTGTTTTTACACCTTTACCACCACGGTTGGTTACGCGATAATCTTCAATGTCCGTCCGTTTTCCGTATCCTTTTTCTGATACTACTAACACCGTAACTTCAGGATTGTTTACAGCAATCATGCCAACAACTTCATCTTTATCATGCGCAAGCCTTACACCACGCACTCCGGTAGCAGTTCTTCCCATCGGGCGAACAGTACTTTCGTTAAAGCGGATAGCCCTTCCAGAACGTAAAGCCATCACAATTTCACTCTGTCCATTGGTTAAACAAGCTTCCAGTAATACATCACCTTCATTAATATTGATAGCATTGATACCATTTACGCGTGGACGAGAATATGATTCTAAAGAAGTTTTCTTAATGGTACCTTTTTTAGTACACATAATGATGAAGTTATTCTCCAGGTATTCCTGATCTTTAAGGTTTTTAACTTTGATGTAAGCCTTAATTTTTTCGTCTTTAGGAATGTTGATGATGTTTTGAATTGCTCTTCCTTTACTTGTTCTGGAGCCTTCGGGAATTTCATAAACCCTCAGCCAGAAACATCTTCCGGCCTCGGTAAAGAATAACATATAATTGTGGTTGGTGGCTACCAACATGTGTTCAATAAAATCTTCGTTTCTAGAGGTACTTCCTTTCGATCCTTTTCCACCTCTGCCCTGCGCTCTGAATTCAGTTGCTGGTGTACGTTTCACATAGCCTTCATGAGAAATTGTAATAACCACTTCTTCATCATCGATGAAATCTTCCATGCTCATGTCTTCGGCCGAGTGAACGATCGTTGTTCTACGTTCATCACCGTATTTTTGCTGAACCTCTGCTAACTCATCTTTGATAATCTGCATACGCAACCCTTCATCAGCAAGAATGGCTTTTAAGCTTTCAATGGTTTTCATCAATTCTGCGTACTCTTCTTTAATTTTATCACGTTCTAGTCCCGTTAAACGACGAAGCGTCATATCAAGAATTGCACGTGCCTGAAGATCACTCAGACCAAATTTCTCCATCAAGCCTAAACGCGCTTCTTCCGGAGTCTCTGATGCACGGATCAATTTGATTACTTCATCCAAATGATCTAAAGCAATCAAATAACCTTCTAAAATGTGTGCACGTTTCTCCGCCTCAGCAAGTTCATATTTTGTACGGCGAACAATTACATCATGTCTGTGGTCTACAAAATGTACAATTAAATCTTTCAGGTTTAACATTTGCGGGCGGCCTTTAACCAAAGCAATGTTATTTACGCTGAATGAAGTTTGTAAAGCGGTATACTTATATAGATTGTTTAAAACGATGGAAGCATTTGCATCACGTTTAATCTCGTAAACGATGCGGATACCATCTTTATTGGATTCATCTTTAATATTTGAAATTCCTTCCAGTTTTTTTTCGCCAACCAATTCAGCAGTACGCTCAATCATTTGTGCTTTATTAACCTGATAAGGAATTTCCGTTACGATAATAACTTCACGGTCTTTAATGCTTTCAATTTCTGCCTTGGCACGCATTACAATCCTTCCACGACCGGTTTCAAAAGCCTCTTTTACGCCTGTGTAACCGTAAATTATACCTCCTGTAGGAAAATCGGGTGCTTTGATGAACTTCATCAGTTCTTCAATGGTAATGTCTCTGTTATCAATGTAGCTCACTACGCCATCAATTACCTCAGTTAAGTTATGGGGCGCCATATTGGTTGCCATACCTACTGCAATACCTGATGAACCGTTTACCAGAAGATTTGGAATTTTCGCAGGTAAAACCGTTGGTTCCTGCAAAGTATCATCAAAGTTTAACTGAAAATCTACCGTATCTTTATTAATATCCGCAAGCATTTCCTCTGCAATTTTAGAGAAACGTGCCTCGGTATAACGCATTGCTGCCGGAGAGTCACCATCAATGTGGCCAAAGTTTCCTTGTCCGTCTACCATTGGATAACGCAAACTCCAATCTTGAGCCATACGAACCATGGTAAAATATACTGATGAATCACCATGTGGGTGATACTTACCTAATACTTCACCTACAATACGGGCAGACTTTTTATGGGGTTTATTACTGGTTACCCCTAAATCAAGCATACCATATAAAACACGGCGGTGAACCGGTTTCAATCCATCACGTACATCAGGCAAAGCCCTGGATACGATTACCGACATTGAATAGTCAATGTAGGCCGATTTCATCTGCTCCTCTATATTAATTTGGATGATTTTGTCGTTTTGTTGATTTTCTAAATCTTCTGCCATAAGTTATTATTCTCGTTATCAAAAACGATATTTAAAAAAGGTATTGTTATAACCTTGCGAATTTAGCAAAAATATGCCGAAATAAGGCATTGTGGAAAAGTTTTGGGCTTTGCTAAGTGTTTTTAGGTGCTGTATTTTTTTTAAGTTGTTACAGCGGTATTTAAATCATTTTTTAATTATTATCCTATTTTTGTATTTAACGCAATTACAATGGCAAAGCAAAAACAATCAGCGATGATTTTTATCATGATCACGCTGCTGATCGATTTCACGGGATTTGGAATTATCATCCCGGTTTTACCTAAACTTATCCAGGAATTTACGGGAGGCAGCCTGAGTGTGGCGGCAGATTATGGCGGTTATCTGATGGTTGCTTTTGCACTTGCACAGTTTATTTTTTCTCCAATTATGGGCGGGCTCAGCGATCAATACGGACGAAGACCTATCCTGCTTTTTTCTTTGTTTGGCCTTGGGATTGATTACATTTTTCTCTCCTTCGCCCCTAGTATCTTCTGGCTGTTTATTGGTAGAATCATTGCTGGGGTTACCGGAGCAAGCTTTACTACTGCGATGGCTTATATTGCAGATATCTCAGCGCCTGAAAAAAAAGCACAGAATTTCGGTCTGGTGGGCGCTGCTTTTGGCGTTGGTTTTATTCTGGGGCCAGTAATTGGTGGTCTATTCAGTACTTATGGCCTGCGGGTTCCCTTCATGATCTCTGCCGGCTTAGCGCTCATCAACTGGCTTTATGGTTATTTCATTCTTCCGGAATCGTTAGCGAAAAATATGCGGCGTAACTTTTCCTGGAAGCGCGCAAATCCAGTTGGGTCATTTCTGAACGCTTCTAAATATCCTGCTATATTGGGTTTATTGGCAACGTTATTATTGCTATATATCGCAAGTCACTCTGTTCAATCGAACTGGTCTTTTTATGTGATTGAAAAATTTAAGTGGGATGCTAAAATGATCGGCTATTCTTTAGGTGTAGTGGGTTTGATGGTTGCAATTGTTCAAGGTGGGTTAATAAGATTTATCATTCCGAAGGTTGGAAACAGGAAAGCCATTTATTTCGGCCTGATGCTTTATGTGATTAGCTTTATCTGTTTTGCGTTTGCGAAAAACGGAACAATGATGATGCTTTTTATTATTCCTTATTGTTTAGCTGGCATCGGTGGACCAGCTATGCAGAGTATTATTTCCAATCAGGTGCCTGAAAATGCACAGGGTGAAATTCAGGGGATAACCACCAGTTTGCAAAGTTTAGCTGCCATCATCGGTCCGTGGGTAGCCAGCCACATTTTTGTATATTTCATTCAGCGTGGAACGCCGATTTATTTTCCGGGAGCACCATTCATTTTGAGTGCATTTTTAACCCTTATTGGCTTATTTATTGCGATCAGGGCCCTGCGGAAATATCATTAATCAGCACAGAGGATTTTAAATTTATTATAGGCCAATTACTACATTATCTAAATGAAAGCATGCTGTAGATAAAAAATCCTCATACAAACCGATTGTATGAGGATTTAATTTTGTAGAATAAAGCTTTATCAAATAAATAGAATTTGATGAAGTTACTGTGTTTTATCCTTGCGGAATGAATGTTTCAGCCTTCTCCAATACTTTACTTAAACCATCAGGATTTTTACCGCCTGCGGTTGCATAAAATGGCTGACCACCGCCCCCTCCTTGAATCTCTTTGCCTAACTCACGAACAATATTTGATGCGTTCATACCTTTTTTTACCAGGTGATCAGAAAGCATTACGGTAATGCCTGGCTTCCCATCAACTTCTGTGGTAAAAACAAGAAACAAATTGTCTACCATATCTTTTAACGAAAACGCGAGGTTTTTAACAGCGTCAGCACTTTGTAAATCAATGTGTTTTGCAATTAAATTTACACCATTTATTCCCCTTACGTGGTGAACAATTTCGTTCTTTAAATTGCCTACCCTTTCTAAGGTTGTTTTTTCGATTTCTTTCTTCAGTTTCGCATTCTCATCTAGCAAAGCCTGAACAGCGGCAGAAAGATCTTTTGAACCATTCAAAAGTGCCTTTAAATGCCCTAATTCTCGTCGTTGATCTAAAAAGAATAGTTCTGCTTTGTCTGCAGTTATCGCTTCAATACGCCTCACGCCAGCAGCAACTGCACTTTCTGAGGTAATTTTGAACGATCCAATTTGACCAGTTGCTTTAACATGAGTACCACCACACAACTCTTTTGAGAAATGGTCGTCAAAAGTAATCATGCGGACATAGTCGCCATATTTTTCTCCGAATAAGGCAGTAACACCACTTTCGATTGCATCTTGATACGGTACATTTCGTTGCTCTTTCAGCTTGATATTTTCTCTTATTTTTTGGTTGACGATGACTTCAACCTGGGCCAGTTCTTCATCGGTGACTTTTGCAAAATGAGAGAAATCGAAACGCAGATAATCTGCATTAACCAATGATCCTTTCTGGTTGACATGCTGACCTAAAACTTGTTTAAGCGCGGCATGTAGCAGGTGGGTAGCTGAGTGATTATCTTCTGTTAATATGCGTTTATCTTCATCTACAACTGCCCAGAATTTTCCTTCTAAGTTATCCGGAAGGAGATCTGTGAAGTGAACAGTGAGACCGTTCTCTTTTTTGGTATCGGTAATATCTACCCAAAACTGACGGCTATGGTCTTCCAATCTCCCTGTATCTCCTACCTGGCCACCACTTTCTGCGTAAAAAGGTGTTTGGCGAAGCACAATTTGATATTGTTCTTTACCTTTCGCCTTAACCTTCCGGTATTTTAAAATCTCCGTTTCAATCTCTAAATCATCATAACCTACAAATTCACTTTGGTCGTCGGCATTTACCAATACCCAATCGCCAGTATCAATGGCAGTAGCGGCACGGCTATCGTCTTTTTGTTTCTTAAGTGCTTGCTCATAAGCAGCCAGATCAACAGACCAGCCTTTTTCGCGGGCCATTAATTCTGTTAAATCCAAGGGGAAACCAAAAGTATCAGACAATTCGAACGCGAAGCTCCCTTCTACGATGTTATTATTCGCCTGGTATCTGTCAAATCGCTGAATACCAGTAGATAATGTGCGTAAAAATGAAACTTCCTCTTCTAGCACTACTTTCTGAACAAAATCCTGTTGAGCAACCAATTCCTCAAAAACACCCGTAAATTGTTCCGCGAGTAAAGGAACGAGTTGATTTAAAAATGGCTCTTTAAAGTTTAAGAAGGTATAAGCATAACGTACCGCACGGCGTAGAATCCGGCGGATCACATAACCTGCTTTGTTATTGGATGGTAACTGACCATCAGCAATTACAAATGAGATGGCACGAATATGATCGGCCATTACCCGCATGGCAATGTCTGTTTTTTCATTTGCGCCGTATTCAACACCAGATTTCTCTGCAATGAATTGGATCATTGGCTGAAAAACATCTGTATCGTAGTTAGAAGTTTTTTCCTGTAAAACGCGTACAAGGCGTTCAAAGCCCATACCTGTATCTACGTGCTTAGCAGGCAAAGATTGCAACGAGCCATCTTTCAGGCGGTTGAATTGCATAAATACATTGTTCCAGATTTCGATAACCTGTGGATGATCGGCATTTACTAAAGTTGCACCATCAACATTTGCTTTTTCTTCATCTGTACGGCAGTCTACATGGATTTCTGAACAAGGCCCGCATGGACCGGTTTCGCCCATCTCCCAGAAATTATCTTTTTTATTTCCAGGTAAAATATGGCTTTCATCAACATATTGCTTCCAAAGGTCATACGCTGCCTGATCTTTAGCCAGCCCCTCTTTTTCATCACCTTCAAAATACGTTACATAAAGTTTTTCCTTTGGGATTTTGTAAACTTCTGTCAATAATTCCCAGCTCCAGGCAATGGCATCTTTCTTAAAATAATCGCCAAAGCTCCAGTTGCCGAGCATTTCAAACATCGTATGGTGATAAGTATCAATCCCCACCTCTTCTAGATCGTTGTGCTTGCCAGATACACGCAGACAACGTTGTGTATCGGCTACCCTTTTATATTTAATGGCTGCTTCTCCTAAAAACAAGTCCTTAAACTGGTTCATCCCGGCATTAGTAAACATCAATGTCGGGTCGTTTTTCACAACAATTGGCGCAGATGCCACCAAATGATGCTGTTTCTGTTCAAAAAAATTAAGGAATGCTTGTCGTATTTCTTTAGCTGTCATTATTTTAAATCTTGGAGGAACAAAATTAAAATTTTATTGCGTTAATCAGGAAAAATCGAGCTACATTTGAATACTTTAATTAATCGATGTAAAACCCTAATAATCAAGCACAAGTTATGCCGTACAAAGAAAGAGACATTAATAAAATGTATTATACTATGGGCGAAGTGACTGAAATGTTTAACGTAAACGCATCACAAATCCGTTTTTACGAAAAGGAATTTGACATTCTTCAACCGAAGAAAAATAAAAAAGGCAACCGGCTTTTCACACCAGAAGACATCGAGAACCTCAAAATTATCTTCAATTTAGTTGACGAAAAAGGTTTTACGTTGAAAGGTGCAAAGGAACATTTGAAAAATAATAAATCAGATGTAAAAGAGAACCAGAAAATTATCGATTCCCTGGAAAAACTGAAAGGCTTCTTAGTGAACCTGGCGAAAGAACTTTAGGCAAAAGCAATTACAGTTATCTATTAAATACACTACTGCATATTCTACTGTTTCAGTTGCCTGGCGTTCAGGTCTTTTGGTAGAAATTTAATCAATGGCCTTTTGAACCTTGCCAATGCATCCCACACCCACCGGTTGCTATCTACGCTTCGTTCGCCACAATCAACCACCTCCGCGCGCTCCAATAGTTTTTTCACTATCGTTTGGATAAACTTGATCCTGACAACCTTGTTAAAATATAGGCCCAGATAATCGCAATACACATGAACCAGAATCTCTACGATTAAAGAATCGTTAGAAATTTGCAGTTCTTTTCCAAAAATACCGAGATAATCATCTTTGATCGTTTTAGCCAAGGTTTCAAATCGCGAACTCAAATCGGCCTTAAGGAAAGTCCAGAGTGGTTTGTCACTATACACACGCACTAGTTGTGGTTCTAGGGTAACTTTAATTTTATGGTCGTGAAGATTGTAGGCTCTTTCCATTCGAATTTAGATTTAAGCTTCTTGCAATTGTTACTTAAAAAATGAGCATGTAACATTATAAAGCGTAAAATGTTTAGCGCACAAGCTTTTACGGTGTGAGTAAAAAATTACGGCTTGCTTCACATATTTTAGTGATATTTGGGGTTGAAAAAATAAGCCTGATTGATGAAGATTGTAATTGCAGAAAAGCCCTCTGTTGGCCGCGAACTTGCTAAAGTTTTCGGGGCAACCACCAGAAAAGATGGATACATTGAAGGTAAAGGATATTCTTTTACCTGGGCTTTTGGGCACCTGCTACAACTGGCTCCACCTCAGGATTACGGCTTTATCGGTTGGAGAAAACAACATTTGCCGATGTTGCCTGCTAAATTTAAACTTGCCATCCGTAAGATTAAAACGAAAGATGGCTTTGTGGAAGACCCTGCAGTTCGCAAACAACTGGATACGATTAAAAAGCTTTTTGACGAGGCTACAGAGATTATTGTAGCAACGGATGCCGGGCGTGAAGGTGAACTGATTTTTCGCTATATTTATTATTACTTGAAATGCAAAAAACCTTTTAAGAGGCTTTGGATTTCTTCGCAGACAGACGAGGCGATTAAAGATGGTTTTAGAAATTTAAAACCAGGTACTGAATATGATACACTTTTCAATTCGGCTCATTGCAGATCAGAGTCAGATTGGTTGGTTGGCATGAACGCTACCCAAGCCCTGAGTATTTCAGCTGGAAACAGAACCGTTTTATCTTTGGGAAGGGTGCAAACACCTACCCTCGCTATGATTTGCGCCAGGTTTCTGGAGATTAAAAATTTCGTTCCCCAAACATTTTATCAGCTCAGTATTTTGCTGATTAAAGATGAACAAGTATTTAAAGCAGTATCAACCACTAATTATAAGGATAAAGAAGAAGCAGAAAAACTGTTCGCCCTTGTTGAAGATGTAGCATCAGGCTTCCCAAATGGTGGGAATATTACTGCTGTTGAAGCGAAACCAAGAAAAGAACCTCCTCCGCTCCTACATGATTTAAGCAGTTTGCAGCAGGAGGCCAATAAAAAGAAAGGTTATACCGCCGACCAGACTTTAGGTATTCTACAGAATTTATATGAAAGTAAATTGGTTTCCTACCCCCGTACAGGTTCCAGGTACATTGGAGACGACGTTTTCGCGGGCGTGCCAGATCTAATCTCGAAGTTTACAAATCACCCTGATTTTGGGAAGCAGGCACAATTCCTCCAAACCATAAAGCTGAATAAACGAAGTGTAAATGCTAAAAAAGTAACTGACCACCATGCTGTTTTACCTACCGGTGAGGAAGCTTATGGTTTAAGTAGCGACAGGCAGGCCATTTATGATATGGTTGTGGGAAGAATGATTGAAGCTTTTCATCAGGAATGCCTTAAAGAGATTACTAAAATTACTATCCAATCTGGGTTAACATTTCTCGCTAATGGTACTGTAATTCGTTCTGCGGGCTGGCGATCTGTGTTTAACGAGACTGATGAGGATAAAAAAGATGAAGATAATGCCGCATTACCAAAAGTAGCGGTTGGTGAGCAATTGCCGATAACGGAGAAATCCTTATTGGAGAAACAAACCAAACCAAAGCCAATGTATAATGAGGCTTCACTACTAAAAGCACTGGAAACTTGTGGTAAAGAGATTGAAGATGAAGAGCTTCGCTACGCCATGAAAGACAGTGGTTTAGGTACTCCGGCTACCCGGGCATCGATCATTGAAACACTGATCACCAGAACTTATATTACACGGGAAAAACGAAACCTGGTACCCACCAACAAAGGTCTGGCCGTTTACGAAGTGGTGAAAGACAAGCAGATTGCACAGGCTGAACTTACTGGGCAGTGGGAAAAAAGGTTAGAAGAGATCCGTTCTGGAGCATCTGTTAAAGATTTCAAATTTGAAATAACGGAATATACCAAAATGATTACCAATGAGCTGTTAATTGCCGGAGCATCAATTTCAGGTAAACTAGAAGAAAATAAATTAGAAGTTGTGAGCTAAGATCTCTTGCAGAGAGCTAGACATGTTGCCATCTTTTTGAATGAAACCAATAGCACCGGCATCTAGGTATGATTTTTCTAACGTTGCTTTATCATTACCAGAAAACATGCAAATTTTGATATCTTTTTGTATGCTGAGGATTTCTCTAACGGTATTTGGATCGCTATCGCCTTTGGGCATATTGATGTCTAACAAAAGAAAATCAAAATTTTTCACTGCCAGCAGATCGAAAGTTGCAGGCAAATTAGTGGTTTCAGATATTTCAGGTGTATCGAGAAATTTTAGAAAAAAACCTTTGATGATGATTCTCATTAAATCGCTATCATCTGCAATTAATATTTTTAAGCCTTGATTCATTTAAATGACTATTGGATTCTGTGAAATGCTAAATCACCGAACTTTGTTTCAAACTAATCAAAACAAAAGGCTTGTTTCTTTATTTGCACCAAGAATGAATCGAAATCTAGGATAACTTGGTCAAAAATAATAATTTAAAGCATAAAAAAAAATGATCCAGATCACATAAAACTTAAAGGTCAATATATTCCCATGCGCTATGATAGGCATTTAGTGTTTCAGCATATTGAATGAAGTCTGCATAAAATTTAGCCTTTGACAAGGTTGCGCTGTCGCCAATTACAATAAGCTTTTTCCTGGCCCTTGTCATTGCCACGTTCATCCTCCTGGTATCTGATAAAAAACCAATGTTACCATCTGCATTACTTCTCGTTAAACTGATATAAACCACATCCCGTTCCTGGCCCTGAAAGCTATCTATGGTATTAACTGCGATTTTTTGGTGGTATTTAACCAATAGTTCCTGTTCGGCAACTAATGCCTTCAAAATTTGAACTTGCTGTTTATATGGTGAAATGACAGCGATGGTAGGAAACTCTTGTGAAGCGTAATTTGTTTCGAGCTCAGAAATTAATTGAACCAGGTGCTTAACCAGGAATGCAGCCTCTTCCGGATTTGTTGTACTGGTGCCATCTAACTTTTCATCGTAACTACAACCTGCGGTATCTACAAAGTTTAAGGGCTCATCCCCCTCAAACAGCAAATGATCAGCAACAGATTGATGGGCTGTCAGCCTTTCTCCGTAAAAAACTTTTGAAGAATATCCCATAATGCGCTGATTCATCCTGTATTGCTCATTTAAAAGCACAACCGCATCGGGATGAAGGTTTACAGCTTTTTCTAATAAAGTATTGCTCAACCCGCGCTTAGCGGCAGTGATCGATTTTATGGTTGGCGATAACTGGAAATGATCTCCTGCAAGGATTAATTTTTGAGCTTTTAATATTGGAATCCAGCACGCAGGTTCCAATGCCTGCCCGGCTTCATCTATAACAACAGTATGATATTTCAAGTGACGAACAGTATGGTGGTTTGCGCCAACCAAAGTGGCAGTAATAATCTGTGCGTTATTAAATAAATTATCCATGATGTAGGATTCTGTCTTCTCTACTTCCCTGCCAATTTTATGGGCTTCATCAAATAGTGCTTTGCGCTGATCACGTTCTGCTTTACCGAAACTCCGCTTATATTTGTGGGCCATATTTTTATACTCATTGGCCTGTTTTTTTAAAGCTTTGATGGTTTTCATCTCCGGATGATCGGCCATCTTATGATCCAGGGTAGCAGATAACAACTTTTCTGAAACCCTCGCCGGATTACCAATACGAATGACATTTAAACCCTCAATGGCTAATTTCTCGGTCAGTAAATCAACAGCGGTATTGCTCGGCGCTACCACAAGAATTTTCTGATTGTGATGTTTTAATAGGGATTTGATGGCTTGTACAATAGTGGTGGTCTTTCCGGTTCCTGGCGGCCCGTGGATAATGGCAAGGCGATTTGCTGAAACTATCTTTTTTACAGCATCCTGCTGCGACTCATTAAGTCGGTTTGGAAGAATAAACTTTTCCTCATTTTGAAACGACGGTTCTTCTCCTGCAGTTAAAATTCTTATTAATTTATTTTCCGGAACCTGATCAGCAAGCAGATTTGCCTGCTTAAGCGCTTGTTGCATTTCGTCGTAGCTATTGTTATCAAACAATAAATCGACACCAAGTTTACCATCTTTCGCCCAGTCAGGAAGTTCATCTACACGTAAACTTACTTTCATTTTGCTGGCACTTTGATGGGTAATTATACCTTCCACTTTATCCACTTTGGGATCGTGATTGGAAAATAAAACTACTGCTGAGCCAAAACGAAACTGATGAGAAAGATCCTGATGTGTAGTGCGTTCCACTTCTACGCTCAAGTAGTCGCCTCTACCAATCTCCGTATTTCTGATTGCTATAGGATACCACGTTAAGCCCAAAACGCGCCTATCAGCGGCTGAGGTGTTCTCTGTGAGCTTTAAATATGATTGTAAATCCTCTTCACGCTCAATGAGCAATAAATCCTGGAGGTTTTTAAAATATTCTTTTGACAATTGAAGTTTGTTAAGCGTTAAATGCGGAGTGGATTGGACTAAAGCACCAATTCCTGATGCAACCTAATCATGGTTTCCTCAGGATCTATACAGAAGCCAGGGTGCACTTTTGAGCATTGTACTACAGTGCTTCTGGTAGCGGTTAACCACCTGAATCTCGATGCCAGGTCATATTCGCCGATTGACCCAGAACCTTCGGCACCAATACTAATTCTTTGAAATGCATTTAAATTTGCAGACAAATCATCCATATCTATTTCCTTACAAAAGGCCATGATTTTTGGTTCATTAAGCAAAAAGATGCTTTTCAAAAACTTTTTCTTTGCGCAAAACAAAATAATGCCCACATTAAGAAACTCTTCGCGTTCTACCCGTGGCATCACACGAATAACGGCGTACTCAAATAAGTATCTCTCTTGCATGCAATGCTTCGTTTAAAAATATTTGAGAATGGTTTAACCTGGTTTCGAGAAAATAAGCGTAAGCTTTTCGATGTGCCTCCTTAGTGGTGAAATTCGTTTCACCTTCTAACCAGTCATCAGGAATTAAATTAATTACGGCAGCGATATTTTCTGCGTTTAGTATGGTCCGAAATTCCTGGTCTACTGCCTCCAACTCTGATGCCCAGGGAAGCAAAACATGATCTTTAACTAAGAAGAAAGGTCGGGCTGCCTGCTCCTCCCAGTTTTGCCAGGAATGATGGAAATATAAGGCTGCACCATGATCGATCAACCAAAGCTCCTTATGCCAGATCAGCATGTTGGTATTGCGACAGGTGCGATCCATATTGGTTAAAAAGCAATCCAACCATACAATTTGCGATGCCAGCCTGGCATCTACAATGGTAACTGTTGCATCGAAAGTGATGGCACCAGAAAGATAGTGTAAAGCCAGATTTAAACCAACACTTGCTTTGAGCAAATCCTGAATTTCTTCATCTGGCTCAGTTCTTCCAAAGGCCTCATCAAGTTTCGCAAAAACTAATTCTGGAACGCGTAAGCCTAATATCCTGGCGATTTCACCGCCAATTAACTCCGCTATTAAAGCCCTAGTGCCCTGGCCTGCACCACGAAACTTCAAGACGTATAAAAAATTATCATCGGCCTCCGCGATAGCTGGCATAGAACCGCCTTCGCGTAGCGGCGTAACATAACGGGTAACGTTTACAGTTCTGAGTTCGAGATTATCCATAAAATAGGTAGAATGGCAAACAATGATAGATGCGCAATTCTAAATTGGTCGCAAATCTAACAGATTTAAATCAATAATCAGCTTAAAGATTTGTAAGCATCTTTGTGATTAGTCGTGCCCGATATAAGCAATTCCGGCTGGTGTAATCGAAGCAAGCCATTGTGGGGAGTCTCTGTTGATTTTAACTAATCCCATACTTTCTAATTCTTCATAATCGTCATCCCTGCCACCTAAAACTGGTGAACTTACTTGTTGATTAATGATTTCTAGCAAGTCTAATATCTCTGATCTTTCCATAATATTTTCGATTGAATACTAAACTAACATCTCAACGCTTAAAATGTTTAATGGCATGCTAAACATTTACAGTGCTTTCAGGTTATTAGTAAAACAATTAGCCTTTTTATGGAATCACCTATTTATTACCTTTTTGTGCTCGCTATTCCGGTAGCCTGTATTGCCTGGACAGTAACCAAAGAAGAAATTTTTCGTGAGGCAAGGGAATTTTGTGTAGACCGTTCTAAAAATGGGAAAAAGTTGGTAAAAAGGAAATTCTTTTATGTCTTTACCTGCGAATATTGTTTCAGCCACTATGTTACCTTAATCCTTTTATTAATTACCCGGTATACAATGATCTATACCGACTGGCGGGGCTATCTGATTTCTTTCTTTTCTATTATATGGATTGCCAATGTATATATGAGTTTGTATAACATTATTAGAATCGACTTAAAGAAGGAAAAAATCAGGGTTGCAAAGGAAGAATCTGAATTGCATGCAGATCAGTAAATAAATGATTACCGGGCTTAAAATTATGAAATTATGCCTTCATCTGTTATCAAACATTTTAACTACGAGACAGCATCTAAGTCATTAACCATCACATTTGTAAGTGGATTTGTGTATCAGTACCAGAATGTATCGCCAAAAACATTCAATTTATTCAAAGCCGCCACCTCTAAGGGGCGGTATTTCAATTACCATATTAAAGATAAATACAAGTTTTTAAAATTAACTTGATTTATAATCAACATAATTGTTGATGACAGCTAAGGTAAAAGGGAATGCGATTTCAATAGCTAAAAACCCCATTTCGACAAAAAGCTGTCTATTAACGAGATAGCTTAGGTCAGTTATCGAAATAAAAACGTAATGTAATTTTAAAGTAAAACAAGTATTAACCCGTTTGGAACTTTAGTAAATCTTGCCTTATATTTGCTGCCGAGAGCGTTAATTTAGATACGGGTATATGGCTTAGGCTGTATGCCCGTTTTTATTTTAATTCCCTAGTGAAATGTTCCATCACTTTCTCTAAACAGATTTTAAGCCAGGGCGTATAGTCTTTGGGATTAAGTTGAAGTTCATCTTTAAGCGCCTCCAAATTCACATACTTAAAGGTTTCCACCTCATTTCGATTTATTACAGGGAGAAGATCAGACTGTCCGAAAAACACATGATCTAATTCGTGTTCTACTAAGCCACTTTCAAATTCAGCACGATAAGTAAAGTCAAAAACCCATTTCAAATCGGCTTGCATACCCATTTCTTCCATCAGTCGGCGGTTGGCACCATCTAAATTAGATTCGCCTATGCGAGGGTGACTGCAGCAGGTATTGGTCCATAAACCACCTGAATGATATTTATCGAAAGCCCGCTGCTGTAAAAGAAGTTCATTTTTGCTGTTAAATATAAATACGGAAAAAGCCCTGTGAAGTAAGCCTTTTTGGTGCGCCTCCATTTTCTCCATTTGCCCTATTTGCAAATCATTTCCGTCAACCAGAATTACTTGTTCTTCCATCAAGCTTAAATCACGTTTAGTTTGTGTCTGATCATGGAATCGAACATTAATCCAATTTTCAGGTGATTCGAAATTCTGATTCTTTCCGTCATTATCTTCTCTGCACTTAGCCCCTTAATCTTGCAGAAAAGCTTTTTGTAATAGATATAAGATAAATAGACACCATTTCTTGAACTTAATGGAAGCATTTTTATGCCGATCAGCGCCTCAGAAAATTCATCTTCAATCTCTTTCTCAATTGCACGTTTATCCAGATCGCAGAATTTGCTCAGATTAACATTTGGAAAATAACAGCGGTTGAGGCTTTGGTAGTCGGCTTTCACGTCTCTTAAAAAGTTAATTTTTTGAAATGCGGAGCCTAATTTCATCGCAGAAGGTTTCAAGCGCTGGTATTCTGTTTCATCACCATTGGTAAAAACCTTTAAACACATCAAACCTACCACTTCTGCGGAGCCTAAAATATACTCGCCATATAATTCTGGCGTATAAGTAGTTTCTAATAAATCCATTTCCATGCTGTTCAGAAATAATGAAATCAATTCATGATCGATTTGATATTGATTGACCACTTTTTGGAATGAATTTAAAATTGGGTTTAGGCTGATTCCAAGAGCGATGGCCTCGAAAGTGTCTGTCTTGAATTTATCAAGCAGGTATTTTTTGTCGAAATCATGGAAGCTATCTACAATTTCATCAGCCAATCGCACAAAGCCATAAATACCATAAATAGGCTGACGCAGTTCCTTTCCTAGGAAATAAATACCTAACGAGAAGCTTGTACTGTAACGTTTTGTGGTGAGTTTACTGAAGTCTTCTGATAGTTGGTCAAATATTTCTTTCATATAGGGCGGGATGTTTGATGGTAAGTTCGAAATCTTCAATAGATTTCAGGCAATTAATGTGACTGATATTATTAAGCTTGGAAATGATCCTGTTGTTGCCTGCAAGATGAATATTAACTGCTGTGCAGCTAGCCGACAGCTCGTCGATATATTTCTGTGCAACATCTGCGAGTCTCGTTCTGACTAAAAAAAGCAGAATGTGATCTATAGGTGTGTTTAACAGAACTTTTTTTACGGAACTGATGGGGACTTTGCTTCCCAAAAAAATTACTTTATGGTTATTTGCCCTAAGGAGATAATCTGCAAACAGTAAACCAATATCGTGATCTTCGTCTTCCGGCAGAAACAATAACCAGGTTGATGCACTTTGATCTGGCACCGGGATCTGATTAATGGCAGTGTAAAGTTTTTTACGAATAATATTCGTCATGAAGTGTTCAGTGGCGGGGCAGATTTCGTCTTTTCTCCACATTACACCTAGCCGAACCAGCAACGGATAAATTACCCGACGGTAGACTTCAGTGGCACCTAAATTTTCAAACCCTTCGTTGATTAATGCATTAAATTCAGCTTCATCATAGGATAACCCATGTTTAAGAAGCCGTGAAATGTAGAATTCTGTTAAAAGGTCATCAGAAGTTTGAGGGTGTTGTTCGTCTAATAATTTTTCAACTGCCTGATCAGATAAACTGCAGATTTTCGAAATTTTAAATCCTGATTGAGTTAGACTAACGATGTTTAGCAGTTTTTTTAATTGCTCATCATCATACAATCTCGTATTGCCTTGAGATCGGTGAGGCTGTAAAGCGTTATACCTGTGTTCCCAAATCCTGATGGTGTGAGATTGAATCCCCGAAAGTTTCTCAAGATCTGAAATGGTATAGCTCATTTTTGTTTAAATATATTCAATAAAATCTAAACAGAAAATATATTCAAAAGTTTTTGACGGGATAACATTGATATTTTTCTCTCATATCTTCAGATTGTTCTCTTTATGAGATGGAAAGTAATAAACAAAGATGAAAATCATAAGATTACTGTGTTGGTGTCTTTAAATCACCGTTTCGGTAAGTAAAACTCCCCTCTCCCCGTTTCCGGTCTCAATGGTATGTACGTTTTTATAGCAATGGCCAAAAAAATCATATCCATGCTCCCGCATACTGATGGAAACGCTATTCAATGGGTAGTCTGTATTCGTTTGCATGCAAAGCAAATTGCCGTTAGCCATTAAAAGAAAATCGCAGTCGTAGCCTATTTCCTGTAGTTCAATAACTTTATTGGTAATGGATACGTTTAATCGGTTGTGTTTATTTTTCACGAGTTTTAAGTTTAATTCTCAAATCTTATTAATTTTTTTGGAAGCATAATTTAGTCATAATATATTGTATGACAAGAGATTAAAATTAATTGTTTTGTTCATTTTCCCATTTTTTTTTGTGTAAATAAAATATTACCGGCGTGGTAGTTTAAGATGGCTGCTTTTAAAGCATAATTTAAGGGTTGTTTCAGCGTTGATAAACGGAAAGCTAGATTCGAAATTTTAAAGCAGCATATGCACGATTGAAAGATTTTATTTTCCATTTGATATGCTAAATTGTAATTTGCACTAATCTAAACTTCCAAAAATGTCCATAAGTTGCATCGCCATTGATGATGATCCAAATTCATTAGAAAACTTAGTTTCGTATATAGAAAAGCTTCCCGAACTGGAACTCGTACAAACTTTTACAGAACCGCTGGAAGCACTGGCAGAAATTTCTGTGTCAAATCCCGTCGATATCATCTTTATAGACATAGAAATGCCTTCAATCTCAGGTATTGAACTTGCAGGTTTGGTACGGAAGAAAGCTAAATACCTAATTTTTACTACCGCGCACACCAGATATGCGCTAGATGCTTTTGAAGTTGAAGCAGATGCTTACCTGTTAAAGCCATATTCTATTATTCATTTCGCTAAAGCGATTAATAGCCTTTACCCTGCCGGTTTGGTTGAAGAAACCTCGTTCCCATTAATTGAAGACCAGTTCTTCTATTTACCTGCACAGGATAACGACAATAGTTTGATAAGAGTGGATTTAAACGACATTATATCTATTGAGCACCAGCAGCAAAATATCAACTTTATTACGCTTGATAATTCCTTTTCGAGTTCTAAAATTGAGTTCGCTAAATTGATCAAGTCGCTTACTACAAACGCTGAATTTATTCAGATCAGTGATGATGTCACTATTTCTAAGCAGCACATCATCAGTGTTTTAGGTGATCATATTCTATTAGCCAATGAAATATCTTATGAGTTAACCGCCCCTTATCAGCAACAGTTCGCTGCATTTATAGAAAGTAACCGCCAGAAAATCTAACTTAAATCAGAATTTTCCTGGTTCAGTCAAAACATTCCAACTGATATTTTGTATTAGGATAGTCCACTTTTTACTAACCGATTATCCATTTTGAAAAGAATTTTAGTTGTAGATGATGATCCTGATATTCTGGAAGTCTTTCAACTGGCATTAGAGGCTGAGCATTATAATGTTTATCCGTTATTATCACCCAGATATATATTTAAAACGATCAAAGATTACCATCCTGACTTGATTATTCTGGATATTATGTTGAATGGTATGGATGGTCGTGCCGTTTTCCGGGAGCTCAGATCTAATGCCGAGACCGAAAAGATCCCCGTGATTATGGCTTCTGCCCGTTATGATGAAAATTATATTGCCTCGCAACAATATCTTCCTGATGCTTATCTGGAAAAGCCATTTAACATGACCGATATGCTGCAAAAAGTAAATGCATTAACCAACAATTAGCTATATGAAAATCAAATTTTTAACTCCTGTTATAATGCTTATTGCATTATCAATCAATGCCAGGGCACAAACTACTCGCCCAGATAAGCTTTACAGCATGAGTGGTATTGGGTTTTCTTTCCCGATGGGTGAAACTTCCGACTATTTTAAACCTAAGTTCTCTACCTCGCTTGGTGTAAATCTGGGTTTGGGTGATGGCGGATTGTTTTTGTATCCAAAGGTAAGTCTGCATGCGTTCACCTTTAATCAGATTACGCCAGATCCGGGATTTGCCTACACCATTCAGCAAGGCAGGGCAACAACCTATTTGCTAAATGTTGCTTTAGGCTACCGCAAGATAGTAAACAAATGGGCCTTTTATGGTTTCGCTGGTGCCGGAGGTGGATTTATCCTCACTCCTCAGGCTGCGGTTAACGCGACAAATTTACAAGTTACAATGGATAACAAATCAAACGGTTTGGGTATTGCCGAAGGCGGAGCAGGAATGGAATACAATCTTGGCGGTGCCAACTTATTTGTAGAAGCCAGTTACATGTACGGTTTTAAAAAGATACAGGATAGAACCTTCAATACTGTTCCAATTACAATTGGTATTAAGCCGAACCTGAGTAAGTTACTTAGAAAACGTTAATCCTCAATCTCTTAATGAACCGGCTAGCCCAAAAGGCTAGCCGGTTTTTTTGTGCTAAAGAAAAAATCAAAAACATTGCATTGCTAACTATTTTAGTATAAATTTGTATTTCAAATATTCCTAATGTTATACGCAGTTGTAGATATTGAAACCACAGGTGGCCATGCATCAGCAAATGGTATTACTGAAGTTGCCATCAACATTCATGATGATAATCAGCTTGTAGAATCGTTTAGCACACTGATTAATCCCGGTATCTCTGTTCCAGATTATATTACGGCATTAACCGGTATTGATGATAGTATGCTGATTAATGCACCGACTTTTGATGATGTTGCTTTACAGATTTATCAGCTCTTACATGATAAGGTTTTCGTGGCGCATAATGTAAATTTTGACTATTCCTTTCTTAAACACCATCTGGCTAAATCAGGATTTGATCTCCAATGCAGAAGGCTCTGTACGGTAAGGTTAAGCCGTAAACTGATTCCCGGTAAGTCGTCTTACAGCCTGGGAAAACTTTGCAGCAGTTTAGAAATCCCTATTCAGAATCGCCACCGTGCAGCAGGCGACGCCGATGCGACAAGCATTCTCTTTAATTTGCTATTAGATCATGACTTGGAAGGTATTATTGCTGAAATGCTTAAGAAAACTTCTAAAGAACAGGTATTGCCTCCACATTTAAATAAAGAGTCTTTTCTACGACTTCCGAATCAGCCCGGTGTTTATTATTTTAAAGATGCCAAAGGTAAAATTGTGTATGTTGGCAAAGCTAAAGATTTGAAAAAGCGTGTGGCCAGTCACTTTTCGGGCAGTAAGCCAAATAAGCAGCGGCAGGATTTTTTGAAGAACATTCACCATATCGACTATGTACTTTGTGGTACTGAACTAATGGCTTTAATTTTAGAGGCCAATGAAATCAAACGCCTTTGGCCAGAAAATAACCGGGCAATGAAACGCTACGAGCATAAATATGATTTGTGTGTTTTTGAAGATCAGAATGGTTATTTACGATTAGGTATTGATAAACATAAAACAAACAATAAAGCAATTCAGAGCTTCAATAACTTGCTGGAAGGGTATAATTTTTTAAACCTATTAATTGAGAAATACCAGCTTTGTGATCGCTTATGTTATTTACAGAAAACAGCTACCAAGTGCAAAGCACACGAAAAAGGAGAATGCTTCGGCGCTTGTAGCAGTATAAAAACCGTTGCAGTTTATAATAAGAAACTAAATGCTGCATTAGATGATATTCAGAATTTACAGCCAAGTTTTGCTTTGGTAGACGAAGGACGAGAACAAGATGAAGTGAGCTGCTTACTAATTGAAAAAGGTAAATTCTATGGGATGGGATACTTTACAGACAAAAATTTTCTTTCTGATGGCATTGCCCCTATCAAAAATGACCTCGCCGTTTATCAGTCTAACGACTATATATTGAATTTAATTCTTAACCACGCGGAACAGTTTCCTCAAAAATTGTATAAATTGTAGGTAGATCGGAAACCTAGATTTTTCAACTGCGCTCATTTAATTACCTGAAAGACTTCACTGAAGGAATTGATGTTTTTATTTGCTGAAAAAAATCAAAATTGATGTAAGTTTGTTGAATTATTTCCAAGTTTAGATTTCATTACCAGAATAACTTAAATCTTATATTATGACTCCAGATTCTTTCAGAGATCTTGCGCTATCATTTGAAAATGTAGTTGAAGCACCAAATGCGAACAAAAATTCTTTCAAAGTAGACGATAAAATTTTTATTACCATTGATAATTCCAATTTAAAAGCGGTATTTAGATTAACTCCTAAAGACCAAAATAATTTTTCGGATTTAGATCCTTCTGCAATTTATCCTGCTCAGGCAGGTTGGGGAAAACAAGGCTGGACGATTTTCGAACTTAGTTTTATCGAACCGGAAGTTCTTCAAAACGCACTAACTAAATCTTATTGCACAGTAGCGCCAGAAGACCTTGCAAAAAAATACGCAAAGAAAACAACCAAAAAATAAATTGCTTTTTGCATCCAAAAAAGTCTTTTCAAAGATTATAAATAGTTACAAAATTCATCCCTCAAAACGCCTTCATTATGACAAGATCAATCTGGATCAATTTACCTGTTAAAGACGTCAGCCAGTCATCAGCATTCTTTACAAAAATTGGGTTTACACTTAATCCCAATTATGGCATTAGAGATGAGTCTGCCTCCTTCTTGGTTGGCGACGATAAATTGGTCATCATGCTATTCGAAAAGTCTTTTTATGAGGGTTTCGCAGGTGTAGATTTGCCGGAAAACTTAACAGGTTCGGAAGTGCTATTTTCTTTAGACGCTGCAAGTCCTGAAGAAGTAGATGAAATTGCCAAAAATGTTGTTGAAGCAGGTGGCACCATTTACGGAGCGCCGGGTTATAAAGACGGATGGATGTATGGCTGCGGATTTATCGATCTAGATGGTCAGCGTTGGAGTGTACTTTATATGGATACCGGTAAAATGCCTTTGTGCTAGCTAGAATAATAAATTTAGGTAACTACAGCGCTTTAGTTCTGTAGTTACTTAATCGAAAATTCCTTCTTCAACATTTCCCCAACCACCTTATCCGTTCTGAAAGTAATATCGTCTATATTCAGCGCTTCAATTTTAACCCAGCGAAACGCTTGAAGAATTTCACCAGTTGAATCAAAATCGTAAATTTTAGTTTTAAATGCCAGTGTTAATGGTGCTTTTTCTCTCACAAGGTAATAAATACTAATCACCTGGCTTTCGTTAAATGATGATTTTTCGAAAAAATCAGTTGTATAAAAGTGTCTGATGATATCAATTTCCGCATCACATTCTTCTACGAATTCACGCTTCAAACCATCTAATAAACCCTCTCCAAATTCGAGTCCACCGCCTGGAAACTTACTAAAACGAACACCATACTCTTCTTCATCGCTCACCAAAACTTCATTATCCTCGTTAATGAGTAAACCATATACCCGTACGTTAAAGTAACTCATTTTCAAAGTGTTTTTTGTTTTTGATTACAATTTCAGGTGTCCAGACGATTTCATGCTTAAAAGCCTCTGCCCTTACCTTGCACTCGCTCATGTGGCAATAATGGCAACATGCAGGTAAACACGGGTCTGCATGAATAAATAGTTCTGCCTTCCGGAATCCGTTTTTATTAATTAATTCATCTATTTGTGATATCTCACGATGAACCTGATTTAAATCAAAATAGTAAGGTAGGGTAACATGACAATCAATGTGGAACTCCGGGCCGTACTGCTGGGTCCTTAGGTTGTGTACATCTATCCAGGGATTGTGTCGGTTATTTTGCAGTACTTCTACCACTTCTTCCAATAATGTGAAATCACTTTCATCCATTAAGCCGCCAACTGATCCTCGGATTAAAGAATAACCAGAGTAAATGATGTAAAAACCCACTAAAACGGAAAGTAAACTATCCAGCCAAATAATATTTGTAAGCTGTATCAATATTAAGCCTACCACTATGGCTGCACTGGTATAAGTGTCAGTTAAAAGATGCCTGCCATCTGCTTGTAAGGTAATGGAATGCTCTTTTTTACCTACTTTGATCAGATATAAACCGACAGCCATATTAATTAAACCTGTAATCCCTATAATCAATGTTCCTTGCAGCAGCTGACCGACTGCATGGGGATAAATCAGGTTATAAGATGATTTGAAAATAATAATTACCCCTGCAATAGAAATCAGGATACCTTCTACAAAGGCAGAGAAAAATTCTACTTTACCATGGCCGTAAGGATGATTTTCATCGCGTGGTTGCGTACTTAGATATATACTGTAAAATGCAAAGCTACCTGCAATCACATTTACAATACTTTCAGCAGCATCAGTTAAGATAGCATTCGAACCTGTAATGAAATAAGCAATAAACTTCGCCAGCATTAAGATAATACTAACGGCTAACGATAATATAATAGCCCTCTTTTTTATTGACACTACTTTTTTTTACAAAAATACAGTTATCAAATAAATTAAATGATAAAAAGATGTGATTTTTGGTGCAGAATAATATTTGGTTTATATATTTGCTTCAAAGTATTTAACCATGAGCACCTTATCTAAAAGAATCAACAGTCTATCAGAATCTGCAACACTAAAAATGACGAAACTTGGTCGCGAATTAGCTTCCAAGGGCATTAACATCATCAGTTTAAGTGTTGGCGAACCCGATTTTAATACGCCTGATCACGTAAAAAATGCTGCAAAAGAGGCATTAGATGCGAATTACACCCGTTACTCTCCTGTTCCTGGATATCCAGATCTACGCCAGGCAATTGTTAAAAAACTGAAAGAAGAGAACAATCTGGATTATGATATTTCCCAGATTGTAGTATCAACAGGTGCGAAACAGTCGCTGTCAAATGTAATCCTCACCCTTATCGATCCGGATGATGAAGTAATTATTCCAACTCCTTACTGGGTTTCTTATTCTGAAATGGTTACACTTGCTGAAGGTAAATCAGTGTTTATCAATACTGATCTGGAAAGCAATTTTAAAATCACACCTGCACAATTGGAAGCGGCAATCACGCCAAAATCTAAATTGTTTATGTTTTCATCTCCATGTAATCCAACGGGTTCGGTTTACAGCAAGGCAGAACTAGCTGCATTGGTAGCGGTGTTTGAAAAACATCCAGACATTTATATCTTGTCTGATGAAATTTATGAGCACATCAACTTTGTTGATAGTCATGAATCAATTGCACAATTTGAAAGCATTAAAGATCGTGTGATTGTTGTAAATGGCTTCTCGAAAGCATTTGCCATGACGGGTTGGAGACTTGGATATATTGCAGCAAACAAGGAAATTGCAGCGGCAAATGATAAGTTACAAGGACAAACCACTTCGGGCACTTGCTCAATTGCTCAAAGAGCTGGTATTGTTGCTTATGAACAAGGATTGGAAAGTGTGTTGAAGATGAAAGAAGCTTTCTTGCGCAGAAGGGAATTGGTCTACAATTTATTAAATGAAATTCCAGGCGTAAAAACTAACCGCCCAGATGGAGCATTTTATTTCTTCCCACAAATCAGTTCGTTCTTTGGCAAAAAGGATGCTGATGGAAATGTGATTAAAGATTCTTCAGACTTAGCTTTATACCTTTTGAACGTAGGTCATGTGGCAACAGTTGGTGGTGATTCTTTTGGAAACAATAATTACATCCGCTTATCTTACGCTGCGTCAGATGAAAATTTGATAGAAGCCTTAAAAAGGATTAAAGAAGCGTTGGCGAAGTTATCCTAAAATAGCTTAGCTGTTAATATAGAAGTCCCCGGTCAAATGATCGGGGACTTTTTTCGTAAGATGCCTTTTAATTAATGATAGGAAATTTAGTTGAGTTGTAAGCAAGTAAAACCTTGTGAAACTTAAATCCCCGCAATTTTACCCCTGAACGTTTAAACAATTTATGGTAATTAGGAACGAATGGCCTCTACCGGATCTAATCTTGATGCAGCGTATGCCGGCCAAAATCCAGAGATGGTGCCTATAATTACAGAGATTCCAATTCCTAAAATAATATTATTTAGGCCTAAAATGATATTGAAGCCGGTAATTGCACCAATTGCAAGTGCCATTAAATAGACCAATATTAATCCAAGCAAGCCGCCTAAAATGCATAGCGAAATCGATTCGAAAATAAATTGTAATAAGATGAAATAATTTTTAGCACCTAAAGATTTTTGAATGCCGATAATATTGGTTCGTTCTTTTACCGAAACAAACATAATATTGGCAATACTAAATCCACCCACCAGGATCGAAAAGCCACCAATAACCCACCCTGCTATGTTTACCATGGTAAACATAGAATCTAATTGATTAGAAATAATTGTTGTTTTATTTAAAGCAAAATCGTCTTCCTGGCCTGGTCTGATTCTATGAATGGAGCGCATTAACCCTTGAAGTTCACTTTCAATTTCTTCCAGCGACACGTTATCATTTCCACGAACAGTAATTTGAGGTCCGTATCGTTCGTTCTGGATATCTAAAACACCTTTTGCAAAATTGATTGGCACATTTACATTTTTATCGAGGGTACTGCCAAACATGTCTTCGCCCTCTTTTTTAAAGACACCGATTACGGTAAGCCTTCTACCTAGTATCTGTACCTGCTTTCCTATCGGATCCGCTGACCCGAATAATCCGTCAGCAATGTCTGCTCCCATTATTAGAACCGGTGTACCGTTATTACTTTCGCTTTCTGTAAAATAACGCCCCGCCTGAAGCTCAAAGTTCCACGTTTTATCAAAGTCCTGAGAGGCGGCTGAAACCGTGATGCCTTCTACAGAACTGCTTCTATATTTTATTGTTCGGTCACTCGATGAGATTTCGAAAGTAATGCCTTGCGCATTTTCCATCCGCTCTTTTAACATAGCAAAATCTCTTAATGATGGCTGGGGGCGGTTCATGTATTTCCACCAGGGATAGTTATCGCCAAAACTCCATGGCCATTTTTGGATAAAGATGGTATTCGAACCCAATTTATCAACGCTAGCCTGAAGCTTTCCACGAAAGGTGTCTACAGCAGAGAATACGGTGATAATAGTGAAGATACCAATCGTTATCGCTAAAAGAGATAACATTGTACGTAATTTGTTCTGGCGCAACGCATCAAATGCAAACCGGAAACTCTCGCCTATTAGCCTAAAAATGATCATAATTATGAGTTAGATGCAATGTGCCTGAAAAGGTTACAATAGTGTATTAAAACTAATTTATTTTTTAATTAAAAGATAGGGTAATTACCTGTTGAAGTAAATAAAGGTAAACAAAACATAATATACATCAATTGCGTTTGATAAAATACGGAAAAGAAAAATTAAATTCGTATTTTTGCACCTCAAAAAATTCATCAAGAATGAAATTATCACAATTCAAATTCAACTTACCAGAATCATTAGTAGCCAACAATCCGGCTGAACAACGCGACGAAGCTCGCTTAATGGTCTTACATAAAGACAGTGGTAAAATTGAACATAAAATTTTCAAAGACGTTTTAGGTTATTTCGATGACAAGGACGTTATGATATTAAATAACACCAAAGTTTTCCCTGCCCGTTTGTACGGAAATAAGGAAAAAACTGGTGCAACTATTGAAGTTTTCTTATTACGCGAATTAAACAAAGAATTACGTTTATGGGATGTATTGGTAGATCCAGCCCGTAAAATACGTGTTGGAAATAAACTTTATTTCGGCGACGATGATCTTCTGGTAGCAGAAGTGGTAGACAACACTACCTCTCGCGGACGTACGATTCGCTTCTTGTTTGAAGGAACAGATGAAGAGTTTAGAAGAAACGTTGAAATATTAGGTGAAACACCACTTCCAAAATATATTAAACGTAAAGCAACTGCTGAAGATAAAGAACGTTATCAAACCATCTTTGCAAAGCACGAAGGTGCAGTAGCAGCACCAACTGCGGGTTTGCACTTCAGTCGCGAACTAATGAAACGCCTTGAACTTAAGGGTATCGAATTTGCTGAAGTAACACTTCACGTTGGTTTGGGTACATTCAGAACTGTTGAGGTAGAAGATTTAACAAAGCATAAAATGGATTCTGAACAATTCATCATCGAACCTAAAGATGCTGGCATTGTGAATAAAGCTTTAGAAGAAAAAAGAAAAATTTGCGCTGTCGGTACCACTTCAATGCGTGCAATTGAGTCTGCAGTATCCGCAAACAGGACTTTGAAAGCAGCTAACGACTGGACCAGTAAGTTCATCTTCCCGCCATATGATTTCAGCATTGCAAACTCCATGATTACCAACTTCCATACGCCTGAGTCAACTTTATTGATGATGGTAAGTGCATTTGGTGGCTACGAAAATGTGATGAATGCATACGAGGTTGCTGTTAAAGAAAAATATAAATTCTACAGCTATGGCGATGCCATGCTAATTATTTAAGTTAGATTCAAGAAAAAATATCAAGTATCAGGTGTTTAGCTGGATACTTGATATTAAATCTTGATACTGAATATGAAATACTACGCTGTAATTGTAGCAGGCGGTTCTGGCAATCGGATGCAAACAGAAACCCCAAAACAATTTCTGCTTTTAAAGAACCTCCCGGTTCTGATGCACACAATCAAAGCTTTTGCGCAAAGCGATACTCAACCTAAAATTTTACTGGTTTTAAATAAAGAACAACAAGGATACTGGCGCAGGCTTTGCGAAGAATTTAACTTTCGAATTCCACACGATGTTATCGACGGTGGAACAGAACGTTTCTATTCCGTTAAGAATGCAATTGATCGTATTGATGATGATAGCTTTGTGGCCATTCATGATGCTGTTCGTCCTTTGGTATCGAAGGCTTTGATTGATAATTGTTTTCAGCGTGCTGAAGCGATCGGAAACGTGATCGCAGCTGTTCAGTCCAGCGATAGCGTCAGGATGCTGAGGGACGAGAAGTCGACAGCTTTGCATCGTGATGAAATCTATCTGGTTCAGACTCCACAAACATTTAGTCTAAAAATTTTGAAAGCTGCTTATCAACAAGCTTTCACCAGCAACTTTACAGATGATGCTAGTGTTGTAGAAGCGCTTAATGAGGAAATTAATATTATTGAGGGCGAAAGAAACAACATCAAGATCACCTATCCTATCGATCTGGAATTGGCCGAACTTTTATTAAAAAATTAAGTAAAAAAGAAAAGGTGTTTCATAATGATGAAACACCTTTTCTAATTCACCGATCTGATATAATTTATCTCGAAGGATGAATATTCCTAAATATATCTTAGGTTGCTCTGCCAATAACTTTTAGCAAGATTGCAATTACTGCGATTACTAATAAAACGTGGATGATGTTACCTACATCTCCAAAGCCGTGGAATAAAAATCCGATTACCCATAATATAACCAAAACCACTGCTACCAAGTACAATAAATTTCCCATAGTGTTAATTTTTTAATTGAATGTTGAATTAGTAACATTCCCACAACAGATTTGTTTAAAAAATGTAAATATTTTTTAGGAAGCTGCTGTTAGCATTTGCTTATCAATGCGATAGAGAAATAATTTTTTGAATGTAGCAGGGAATTTAGCGACATAAAAAAACCGCTCAAACTTAATTGGAGCGGTTTTTATATCTTTTTGAACCCTTAGTATTCATCCTCATTGAAGAAGAAGTCTTCTTTAGTTGGATAATCAGGCCAGATTTCTTCAATGGTTTCGTAAGGTTCACCATCATCTTCCAATGCCTGTAAGTTTTCAATAACTTCAACAGGGGCACCAGAACGGATACCGTAATCAATTAATTCGTCTTTAGTTGCAGGCCAAGGTGCGTCTTCCAAGTGCGATGCTAATTCTAATGTCCAATACATATCTTCAATTCAATTAAATGCTTGTTCTTAATAATGCGCAAAGTATATTAAAATTTTTGAGCAAAACAAACTTATTTTTCAACTTTTAAACACGGGGAATCCAAATGTTTTCTTCGGCCCCAAAATCCATATTCAGTTTTCGTGCCAAAACAAATAAATAATCACTTAGTCGATTTAAATATATGGTTACCCGTTCATCTACAAAGCTATCATCTGCCAGTTCTACCGTTAAACGCTCTGCTCTACGACAAACACATCTAGCAATATGACAGTAAGAAACAACTGTATTTCCACCAGGAAGAACGAAATGTTTTAATGAAGGCAACTGCTCATTCATTGCATCCATTTCGTTTTCCAGCAGCGCGATGTCCGAATCATGCAAATCAGGAATCTTCATTTTTGACTTATCCGGATCTGCCGCCAGTGACGCGCCAACCGTAAATAAACGGTCCTGGATTTCTTTTAGTAATTGCTGATAAGGTAAACTGATGTCCTGGCACATGATCAATCCGATATAGGAATTTAATTCATCTACCGTTCCATAGCTTTCTATTCTGATGTGGGCTTTTGATACGCGGGTACCACCAATTAACGATGTTTGGCCCTTATCGCCTGTTTTAGTGTAAATTTTCATAGCTACCTCCAAAGAGGCGATTTTGGTATTGTCCAAGCTCCCCGCAGGGATTTGGGGTTAATTTATTTTCTCCCAGTCGCTGCCGCTATCTTTGAGAGCCTGCAAACGTGGCGAAACATTTTTAATATCTGTATTTAAATAATCGTTTTCAATTAGACCATCACGCATCCGCACAATTCGGTGTGCATGCTGGGCGATGTCTTCTTCGTGAGTAACCAGAATGATCGTGTTTCCTTTACTATGAATTTCCTCTAACAAACCCATAATCTCAATGGATGTTTTGGTGTCGAGGTTACCAGTAGGCTCATCTGCAAGTATGATAGAAGGATCATTGATTAAGGCACGCGCTACTGCTACACGTTGACGCTGACCACCCGACAACTCGTTCGGTTTATGATCCATCCGATTACCAAGATTAACATTCTCCAGTGCCTTAGCTGCCCTGGCGTCTCTGTCTTTTTTACTGGTGCCTGCATAAATTAAGGGAAGCGCAACATTATCAAGCGCTGTTGATCTGGGAAGCAGATTAAATGTCTGGAAAACAAAACCAATCTCCTGATTCCGCACTTCAGCCAATGCATCGTCAGTCATGCGGCTAACATCTGTACCGTTTAGCACATAAGTGCCGCTAGACGGAGTGTCCAAACAACCAAGAATATTCATTAGCGTTGATTTTCCTGAGCCTGATGGCCCCATTAAAGCAACGAATTCCCCTTTATTAATATCCAGAGAAACCGACTTTAATGCATGAATAACTTCTGATCCGATGACATATTTACGCCCAATTTCTTTAATGGTGATGAGTGGTTTCTCCATGATTTTTCTTTTTTAGACAGGCATCACAGCTTGGATGTTACAGAAAGCTGAAAATTTTCAGTGCAGCAATATCAGTGCTATGTTCCGGAATCTATTGGAATTATTTTTCGATGATCTTTGGTACCATAAAAAACTGATCTGTATGCTGAGCTGAGTTTTTCAATCCATCAGCCGTAGATATTTCCTGTTTAACCACGTCTTCTCGCCAAACGTTGTTTGCTTCATTCATATAAACCAGCGGTTTTACGTCTGAAGTATCCAGTTCATTTAACTTTTCCATGAACGAAAGAATTTTATTCATCTCTGGAATCAGGGTATTTACCTCTTTTTCATCGATATGAATCCTGGCTAAATCTGCAATTTTATAAATCGTTTTTTCGTCTAAATTCATTTTTCTAACTTACTATCAATTTGTTGAAAAACCCTTTCTTTTAACAAGTCTGCATCATCAATCGCTAAGACTGCCGTATTAATGGGTTTGTGGACGTAAATATCGCAAATTCCCGGCTTACTTCCATATTGTGAACCGTCATCCCAGTTAATTTTCCAAACGTTGGTAATGCTGACTGGAACAAGTGGAATATTTTTGTCGATGGCTAACCTAAAAGGGCCGTTTTTAAACTCGCCTAATTTCGGTGGGTAATGAACATCAATCTTCCCCTCTGGAAAAATAATAAGACTCATCCCCTTTTCCAGATTTTCGCCGGCCTTTTTAAAGGCCCTGAAAGCAGAAATTTTGCTGTCGCGATTCACAGAGATATCTATTGTTTTAAAAAAAATGCCTAATACAGGATTATTCAATAATTCATCTTTTCCCATGAAATGAAATTTACCATGACCCATGATACAAAAAACCATGATATCCAGGTTAGAACTGTGGTTGGCACAATAAATATACGTTTGATTAGCATCCAGCTTTTCTTCATACTTAAACGAGAAGAAAACACCGGAAAAAGCGCTGCAGAGAAGACTGTTTAATTTCCGACAAAAATTAAGGATACGATAGTATTTTTCGTTTCTTGAAGTCAGGTAGTAGAGCGGGTAAAACAATGCGAAAAAAAACATGATCCAAAAAAGATACCAAATCCTGTGGAACTGCCTTAAGAGTTTAATCATATCTGATCAAAAATAGAAAATACCCCGACAAATTCAATCAGATGGAATTATTTTTTCTTACTTAACCATGACTCGCTTAAATCCATCAGAATTGAAGCCAGGCATTAGCGACAACCCGTCTATCATGATCACATCTGTTACCTTTGGCGCTATGATTTTTTCGAAAGTTGTATTTCAATGCTGACAAGATTAATTGTTTTTTTGCTGATTTATAATATCTTTAAGTTAAAGTGAATGGTATTGATATAAATTTAACTTGATCTTACACATTGCTTGTTTTTTATTTTTAATTTCGTCCCATTATGAAAGAAACAGTGGTGAGCGGCATCAGGCCAACGGGAAAGCTACATTTAGGTAATTATTTTGGTGCAGTAACCAATTTTGTAAAAATGCAGTATGATTATAACTGCTACTTTTTTATTGCAGATCTTCATTCATTAACCACACACCCAACACCCGGAGATTTGCACGGTTATGTGCGTCACGTGTTGGTTGAATATCTGGCTTGCGGCATTAATCCTGAAGAAACAACTATTTACATTCAAAGTGATGTGCCAGAAGTTTCAGAACTCTATTTATACCTGAATATGAACGCTTATCTGGGCGAACTGGAACGGAGTGCTTCTTTTAAAGAAAAAATAAGATCAAATCCAGATAATGTAAATGCAGGTTTACTAACCTACCCTACGTTAATGGCGGCAGATATTTTAATCCACAGGGCTACAAAAGTCCCGGTTGGAAAAGATCAGGAACAGCATTTGGAAATGACACGTAACTTCGGAAATCGTTTCAACAGGATGTATAATGCTGATTTCTTCCCTGAATCTTTTGCGTTTAATTATGCTGAAAATTTGGTAAAGGTTCCCGGACTTGAAGGTAAAGGAAAAATGAGTAAATCAGATGGCGATGGAAATTGCATCTATTTAACTGATAGTCCTGAAATTATTCGTAAAAAAGTGGCAAGGGCAGTTAGTGATAGTGGTCCAACTGAAGAAAATCAGGCCAAGCCGGAAGCAATCCAAAATTTATTCGATCTCATGAAAATTGTTTCTACACCAGATACAATTGAGCATTTCGACGGCTTATATAACAAAATGCAGATCCGTTATGGCGACCTGAAGAAGCAGCTTGCTGAAGACATGATTGTTTTTAATACCCCAATCAGAGCCCGTATCGAAGAGCTTTCAAAAGATGATCTTTATTTAAGGCAGGTGGCAAAACATGGTGCCTTAAAAGCCCGAGAAAGCGCGCAACAAACCATTAGAGAAGTTAGAAAACTGATCGGCTTCAAAAGTTTTTAATAATTAATAGATTTGAGAGGATAGAGATCAGACTTGAGGAGTGATGCACATTACTTGCCCTTAAACCACAATCCAATTTCTCATATCTTACAGCTAAAATATATGCACATAGCAATCGTAGGAAATATAGGCGCAGGTAAGACAACTTTAACTGGCTTACTGGCAAAGAATTATGGGTGGGAAGCTTTATACGAAGCTGTGGATAACAACCCCTATCTGGAGGATTTTTACAGCGACATGAAAAGGTGGAGTTTTAATCTTCAAATTTACTTTTTGAACAGTCGTTTTCAGCAAATCACTGATATTGAAGTGAATAAGCGAAATGTTATTCAAGATAGAACCATTTATGAAGACGCGCATATTTTCGCAGAAAACCTTCATGACATGGCCTTGATGACTACACGTGATCATGACAACTATCGTGCTATTTTTGATAACATTACCTCATTTATCAAGCCGCCTGATTTATTGGTTTATCTACGCGCATCTGTGCCTACCTTAGTAAATAACATTCAACGCCGTGGAAGGGAATATGAAGCGGGAATCCGGATTGACTATTTATCAAAACTTAATGAAAAATATGAAGCCTGGATTAAAGGTTATAATCTAGGTAAATTACTTATTCTTGATAAAGACAAATTAGATTTTACCAATAATCCAGAAGATTTAGGTACGGTGATCCAGTCTATAGAAGCGGAAATAAACGGCCTGTTTTAAGCAGGGTTTGTTAATATTGTTATTGCAACATCAGATAGAATTAAACATTGATGGAATCAAAATTTGATGATCGCGATCCATTGCATTGGAAGCTAAGTTTATTTTATTTTAATCTTAAAGATAAAAGACTCTTCGTACCTAAAAGGATAAAGTTGCTGGGCTGGACCTTAAATTTTGCACATGCTGCTTCATATTTCATTATAGCATTAATATTTACTTTCGTTTTCTACAAGATCTACTGGGCCTAACTTATGAAGGATATAAATTCAGCATCACCAGCAACAGCTTTACAAATAATTGGAATTATCCCCGCCAGATATGCCTCTACCCGTTTCCCTGGCAAGCCTTTAGTTGATATTGCAGGTAAAAGCATGATCCAACGGGTTTACGAGCAGGCATTAAAAGCAAAAAGTTTATCCAAGGTGGTTATTGCAACAGATGACCAACGCATTGCGGATGAGGTTAACAGGTTTGGTGGTGAATTTGTGTTTACGGCACCACATCACCAGAGTGGAACAGACCGTTGTGCAGAGGTGATCGAACAACTGCCCCAGTTTGATGTTGTCATCAATATTCAGGGAGATGAACCTTTCATTGAACCTGCCCAGATTGATTTGCTGGCGAGTTGCTTTGTCGAAGAGAAAGTGGAGTTGGCAACGTTAATTAAACCCATTCAAAGTCAGGAAAGTATTTATAACCCTAATAGTCCGAAAGTGGTGATTGATATTAATGGCAGGGCAATGTATTTTAGCCGGAGTCCGATTCCTTTTATCAGAGGCGGAGAACCGGGCGTGTGGGCAGAAAAACATCAGTTTTATAAGCACATTGGTATCTATGGCTATCGTAAAGAATCATTAAAAGCCATTACAAAATTACCGCAATCATCTTTAGAAATTGCGGAAAGTCTGGAGCAGCTTCGATGGATAGAAAATGGCTTCTACATTCAAACAAAAGTAACTGATTTAGAGACGGTTGCTATAGATACTCCCGAGGATTTGTTGAAATTAAATAAGCTGTTGGAAGCCCTAAAATTAGATTAAATCTTCGTTGAAATCAGCTCACTTAATCTGATCAAAATATGCCCAATAATGATCTGGTTTCGCTATCCTAAAGTTAACTCCATTTGAATATTGCACCGCGCATAAGGTGTATATTTTCCTTCTACTTTTTCGAAACCTAGCTTATGATAAAGATTAATCGCAGCATTTAAAACGGTATTACTTTCTAAATATACTTTCCTGGCGCCTAGCATCTTTGCTTTTTGAATGATAGCAGAACCTAGCAGATAACCAATGTTTTTTCCCTGCGCCTTTGGAGAAACGGCCATTTTTGCAAGCTCAAAATCGTATTCACCATCATTCATTTTGATTAGTGCACAAACGCCAACCGGCTCATCACTGAGTAGTGCAACGAGAATAGCGCCACCTTTATTCAAAATATAATAATTCGGATTGTCTAGCGCCTTATAATCAGATTCTTCCATGGTGAAAAACTGCTCAATCCATTCTACATTTAACGACTTGAAAATATGTTGGTAACGTTCGCTATATTCAACAATCTCTATTTTTAGTTTCTCAGTTTCTTTATTTGTTTCCATTTTGGCTTGCTGTAAATTTTTATTCCAATAACACGTATTGAATACTGAACTTGTTTAAAAACGATATCCATTTTCCGGCATTTAACACCGCCCAATAATTCAAAAAAATCGGTGGTTAAAATAGGAAATATTTTAATTTCATTAAACTCACACAATAAGATATTTATAACTACAACGAAAATTTAAATTTTGTAATTTTGAAACATGAAAAAATTTTCACTTCTCGCACTAGTTTTTATTATTGCACTTCTGGGCTGTCAATCAAGCAAGGAAAAAAAAGAAGCGGTAGCTGCCTTTAAAAACGTGAATCAAGTGGTCACCAAATCATTTTCAGATTTGACTACACAAGATACTTTCAAAATTGAACTCACCGGGCGAAAACCTGAAGATATGGTGCTGGTTTTCAATATTAAAAAAGCTGGCGGAAAAGAAATTTATAATGTGAAGCTTAGTGGGAAGGACCTTTTAGGGAGCACAGATCCGAATGTTAATCTTTCAAAAGAAAAAGATCAAATTACATTTCTTAAAACCATCGCCGGGAATTTTTTCTCAACAGATAATTTTTTAGAACCCGCGGTATTGCCTGCTGATAAACCTGATAACTATGTACCTGATAAGGCGTTTTACGAGGAGCTTAAGAAATCGAAGTTGAATGGTTTTAAATATCGCTTAGGCAAAGAAAACAATATGTATATTGCCTGGAGTGAAAAAGAAAAAAAGGTAAAAATTTATTATAACTGCTGTTAAGTAAAATCTAAAATTTAGTAGCCTGAACCCTATTTGACGCTATCCCGATCGTTTTTCAAATAACTTTCGAACACCCGATTTATTCACCAGGAAAATAGAGGGTAAACTGAAATTTGTATATTTTTCTTTGTCTATGGCGGCTGCATTTTCACCGTATTCAACTCAATTTACTGAATCACATGGCTTTATCATATTTCAATTATCTTTATTTTTAAATATTAGAAACGAGTAATTTTCATACCTTTGTATCCCGTACAAAAAGCAGCAATTTTTTATATCTGCTGTAAAAAATCACAAACATGACTAAGTATATTTTTGTTACGGGCGGTGTTACTTCTTCTCTTGGTAAGGGCATCATTTCCGCATCTTTAGCTAAACTTTTACAGGCACGTGGCTACCGTGTAACCATTCAAAAATTCGATCCGTACATTAATATCGATCCAGGCACCTTAAATCCATATGAGCATGGCGAATGCTTTGTAACGGAAGACGGTGCTGAAACTGATTTAGATCTTGGTCATTATGAGCGTTTTCTAAACGTTCCAACTTCACAGGCAAATAATATAACAACCGGCCGTATTTATCAAAACGTAATCAGTAAAGAACGTAAAGGCGAATATCTTGGCAAAACGGTTCAGGTGGTGCCCCACATTACTGATGAAATTAAACGCAACATGCGGATTCTGGGTGACAGTGGTGAGTATGATATTGTAATCACCGAACTTGGTGGAACTGTTGGTGATATTGAGTCTCTTCCATTCATCGAAGCTGTTCGTCAGTTTAAATGGGAAGAAGGAAGTTCGAACGCTATTGTGATTCACTTAACGCTTGTACCTTATTTAGCTGCCGCCGGCGAACTAAAAACTAAGCCTACACAACACTCCGTTAAGGCCTTATTGGAATATGGAATTCAACCGGATATCCTGGTTTGTAGAACAGAACACCATCTTGGTCAGGATTTAAGGAAAAAAATTGCATTGTTCTGTAACGTTAACATCAATGCGGTAGTCGAATCGATGGATGCATCTACAATTTACGATGTGCCATTGCTGATGTTAAAAGAACAGCTGGATAAAACAGTTTTAGCAAAATTAAAGTTGCCGACTAAAAACGATCCTGATATGGAAAGCTGGAAAGACTTCCTTGGTCGTTTAAAAAACCCAACTGCTGAGGTAAAAATTGGATTGGTTGGTAAATATGTAGAATTGCCGGATGCTTATAAGTCGATCATTGAATCGTTCGTGCATGCGGGTTCTAAAAATGAATGCAAAGTTAGGGTAGAATATATTCACTCGGAAAGCATTTTTCCTGATAATGTACACGAAAAATTAGGACATCTGCAAGGCGTTTTAGTTGCTCCGGGATTTGGAAGCCGTGGTATTGAAGGAAAGATTGATACTATCAAATATGTTCGTGAAAATAACGTTCCATTTTTTGGCATCTGCCTGGGCATGCAGTGTGCGGTAATTGAATACGGACGTAATGTGCTGGGATTAAAAGGTGCGCATACCACAGAGATAGATCCGGAAGCAGCAAGCCCGGTTATTAACATGATGGAAGAGCAAAAAAGTATTGTAAACATGGGTGGCACGATGCGTTTGGGTTCTTATCCTTGTGATATTAAAAAGGGAACAAAAGCATTTGCGATCTATGGAAAAGCACATATCAATGAGCGTCACCGCCATCGTTATGAGTTTAACAATGATTATTTAAAGCAGTACGAAGAAGCTGGAATGATTGCTTCAGGAATTAATCCACAAACCAACCTGGTTGAAATTGTTGAGTTGAAAAATCATCCTTTTTTCGTTGGTGGACAGTTTCACCCAGAATTAAAATCAACAGTTGCTAATCCTCACCCACTTTTTGTTAAATTTGTCGCCGCTGCGATGGAGTTTGCTAAAAAGAAAACGAATTAAAAGCAGTACAAATAAATATAATGGATAGAAATACCTTTACAGGACTTTTCCTGATTATGATCATTCTGGCCGGATCATTCTACCTCCTAGGCCCAAAGAACGCTGAAATAAATAAGGAGCAAGTTAGAATTGATTCAGTAAAAAAAGCTGATTCGTTAAAAAAAGCAGGCATAGACCCTGTAAAACAAGATACCGCTAAGAAAATAGCCGCTACCCCTGCTGTTGATTCTTTAGCCTTAAAAGGCCCTTTTGGGACTGCATTAGCCGGAACAGCATCAAACACTGTTTTAGAAAATGAAAACTTATTAATCACTTTAAGTAATAAAGGAGGTAGAATCTCTGCTGTACAAGTTAAAGGCCAGAAAACTTTCTCTGGAAAACCACTTATTTTATTTGATGGAGCGCAAAATAAATTTGGGTTAAATTTAAATGCCGGAGGCAAAGTAATTAACACCAATGATTTATACTTTACACCTACTAAAACCGGTAACACGGTGAGTATGCGTGCAAACTATGGCTCAAATGCTTATGTTGAGTATGTTTATGATTTGAAAGGCTTAAGCAATAAAGTAGCTTTCAAAATTAATCTGGTTGGTTTGCAGCAGGTAATTGCCGGTAACACGATTGGTTTAAACTGGCAGACTACTTTGTTACAACAAGAGAAGTCTATAGAAAGCGAACACCGTTATTCTGCACCTTATTATAAATACGTAGATGGCGATGTTGATCATTTAAGTGTTTCCAAAGATGAAAAAGAAGAATTAACCAAAGGCAAAATCCAATGGTTTTCGTTCAAACAACACTTTTTCTCCGCATCTTTAATTGCCAAGCAACCATTCGAAAAAGGAAGTCTGGAAGTTAAAATTCCGACAGAACCGGGTTTAGTTAAATTCTACGATGCAAACATGCAATTGCCATATGCGCATACAGCGAATCAGGCATATGAAATGGAATTCTATTTCGGAACCAATAAATTTTCTGCATTAAAAGATCAGGGATACGATTTAGAAAAACAGGTAGATTTAGGTTACTGGCCATTAAAATACATCAATAGATTTATTGTATTGCCTGTATTTAATTTCCTTAATAACTTTGGCTGGAACTTCGGTTTAATCATTCTGGTACTAACGATTTTATTAAAAGTTGCCTTATCTCCACTTACTTATAAGTCATATTTATCCATGGCTAAAATGAGGGTTTTAAAACCAGAGATGGATGAAATTAAAGCTAAAGTGGGTGAAGAGAATGCAACACTTGTTCAACAAGAATATTTAAAGCTTTACAAAAAGGCTGGCGTAAACCCTCTTGGTGGCTGCTTGCCAATGGTGTTACAATTGCCTTTAGTAATGGCATTCTTCTTCTTCTTCCCCAATTTATTCGAACTTCGTGGGGAAAGTTTCCTTTGGATGAAAGATTTATCAACTTATGATGAGTTTATCAAATTCGGATTTAAAGTGCCTTTCATCGGCGATCACTTAAGTTTGATGTGTGTATTGATGACTATCTCTACGCTGATTATGACTTACTTCAATAACCAGACATCGGGTGCAACGGGCCAGATGAAATACATTGGTTACATTATGCCAGTAGTCTTCCTTGGCGTTTTGAATAGCTACCCAGCGGGTTTAAATTATTATTATTTCCTTGCCAACTTAATGACTTTTGGTCAGCAAATGATCATTCGTAAAATGGTTGATGATGATAAAATTCATGCTTTAATTCAACAGAATAAAGCAAGACCTGCAGATGAGAAAAAGAAAAAGTCTAAATTTCAACAACGTTTAGATGATTATATGCGTCAGCAGCAGCAAGCAAAAAAATAATTTGGCTTTAAAATAACCGAATATCAGCCTTGATTATGGAAATAATCAAGGCTTTTTTGTTTTATTCCTTCCGAGAATTGCTTTCCTCACCAATGAAATGTAATATTTGACATACATGTTTCTTAATCAGCTAAAAATTTCCAATTTTAGAAGATTAAATCACAACAGACTAATTAATTTATTTCAAGAAATGCACAAAAGACTAACAATCAGTTTATTATTCGTTGTCAGCCTTGCTTATGCCCAAAAAAAACCTTTAGATCATACCGTTTATGATACCTGGGAATCAATCGGCACTAAGCAATTATCCGATAATGGCGCTTGGGCAATGTATGGTGTTTTACAACAAGAAGGTGATGCACAATTATACATCAGCAACCTGAAAACCAAAACCAAATTAAGTATTCCCAGAGGAATGAATTCGCAGTTTAGTAACGATTCTAAGTTTGCTGCGTTCAATATTCGTCCATTCAATAAAGACCTTCGCCAGGCAAAAATTAAAAAGAAAAAGCCGGAGGAAATGCCCAAAGATTCCCTGGGGATTGCTAATCTAACCAGCAATGCAATTACCAAGGTAGCCCGGGTTAAATCATTTAAATTTCCAGAAGATGGATCTGGCGTATTGGCTTATCTAACTGAAAAGCCTGATACTGCAAAAAAAACTATTAGTACCCCAGAAAAGAAAGACACTGATGCTGATTTTCTTGCTGATGAACCTGTTGCAAAAGGAAAGACCGAAGAAGGAACTGATCTTGTAGTCAAAAACCTTGTGACTGGAACAGATCGCACTTTTAAGTTTGTAACAGATTACGAATTTAGTAAAGACGGAAAGCAGCTGGTTTTTACCTGCAGTGGATCTAAAAAAGATAAAACTGCTCCACAAGGCGTTTTCTTATTCAACACAGAAAAGGGTACGCTTAAAACATTGATTAAAGGAAAAGGAAGCTTCAAAAACTTCACCTTTGATGAGGAAAGTGAACACCTTGCTTTTGTTGGCGAACAAAGACCTGAAAAACAGGAAATCAAAAATTATAACGTGTATTATAATTCATTGACCTTAGATACCGCTCAAACTATCGTAGATTTTGATATGCCTGGCTTACCTTCCAAATGGTCAGTTAATGGCGAAGGTAAGGTGACCTTTAGTAAAGATGGAAAAAAACTTTTCTTTGGGATTGCCCCTATCAAATTACCTAAAGATACGACGATCGTAGATTTCGAGGTAGCTAAAGTTGATGTATGGAATTACAAAGATGATTACCTGCAACCAATGCAGCTTAAAAATGCAGACCGCGATAGTAAAAAAAGTTATCTAGCTGTGATAGACGTTTACAGTAGTGATCCAAAAGTAGTTCCGTTAACTGATTTAACTTTACCTGATGCGAACATGATCGCCGAAGGGAATGCAAACGCTGTTTTAGCGTCAACAGATTTTGGACATAGAATTGAATCGCAATGGAGCGGCGCCACTTCGAAAGACTATTATCTAGTAGATACTAAAACGGGTCAGCGCAAAAAAATAATTGCTGAATTAAATGGTTATGCCATGGCTTCACCAGGCGGAAACTATGTATTATATTTTGACCGAAAAAGTGGAAACTGGTATACTTACAACGTTGCTAGTGCAAAAGTTACCGCACTTACCGAAAGTTTAAATGTAAAATTTGTAGATGAGGATAATGATGTGCCTGATTTACCTTCAGCCTATGGAATTGCCACCTGGACAGCAGATGATAAGGCCGTAATCCTAAATGATAGGTATGATTTGTGGTCTTTCTCGCCAGATGGTAAATCTGAGGCTAAGAACATTACCGCTGGCTTTGGAAGAGCCAATAAAATAACTTTCCGTTATGACAGGTTATCTACAGAAAGCAGATTTGAAAGAAATGCAGACAATAAGTTTGTAAAGGCCAATGAAATGGTTTTGCTAAGCGGCTTTAATAATATTACCAAAGAGAATGGATTTTACCGCACAAATATTGGTGCCGTAAAAGCACCGGAATTAATTGCGATGTCTAAAAACAAATATTCTAATCTTGTTAAAGCAAAAGATGCAGATATTTACATTTACGACAAAGCGAGCTATGTCGAATCACCGAATGCATATGTTACCACGGATTTTAAAACAGAAACAAAACTAACCAATACCAACCCTCAGCAACAAAGCTACAATTGGGGAACGGCAGAGCTGGTTAAATGGACTACTCCAAAAGGTTATCAGGCAGAAGGAATATTGTATAAACCAGAAAACTTTGATCCAAATAAGAAATATCCAATGATTGCATATTTCTACGAAAAGTTAACGGACGGGTTATACAATTATCAGGCTCCTGCTCCTACTCCTTCCCGTTTGAATATTTCATTCTTCGTGAGTAACGGCTACCTTGTATTTGCACCAGACATCAGTTACGAAAATGGGCATCCCGGACAGTCTGCGGTTGAATATATTAACTCTGGCGTCGAGAATCTGAAAAAGAACAGCTGGGTTGATGGCAAAAAGATTGGTATTCAAGGACAAAGCTGGGGCGGTTACCAGGTGGCCTATCTAATTACCCAAAATGATATGTATGCGGCAGCCTGGGCTGGTGCACCGGTAGTAAATATGACTTCAGCATATGGTGGTATTCGTTGGGAAAGTGGCATGAACCGTCAGTTTCAATATGAAAAAACGCAAAGTAGAATCGGTGCAACGCTTTGGGAGAAACCAGAGTTATATGTAGAAAATTCGCCATTGTTTATGTTTCCAAAGGTAAACACGCCCGTTGTAGTAATGGCAAATGATGCCGATGGTGCTGTGCCTTGGTATCAGGGCATTGAAATGTTTACAGGCTTGCGCCGTTTAGGTAAGCCTGTTTGGATGTTAAATTATAACGGTGAGGCCCATAATTTGGTTCAACGTCAAAATAGAAAAGATATTCAAATCCGAGAGCAACAGTTTTTTGACTACTATCTAAAAGGTGCAAAAGCACCAGCCTGGATGACCAGCGGAATTCCAGCTACAGAGAAAGGTAAAACCTGGGGCTTTCAGTTAACTGATGATAAACCTTAGACGATAGTCTGGAGGCATTAGTTAGAAGTCCGTAGTTTATAGCTCACCACTATACTATGGACTTTTTGCTTTAAATGGAGACTTTGTACTTATGACTAAACAATCTTTCCAGTTCGATATAAAAAAGGTATTTTCAACCCATTCAAATAAATTAAACAAACCTAATGGCATTAAGTAGAATCTGGTCTGCATTTATCATTGTTGCAATTGTAGTGGCAAGTATTAAATGTTTCTTTTTCGGGCAAACTGATATCTTCAACTGGATGGTAATTGGAAAAGCTGACGATGCGGCCAATCCGTTAAAGTTAGATGGTATTATTCAAACCTGTTGGGTTTCGGTTGAGCTCTGCTTGAAGTTAATCGGAATTTTAGCCCTGTTTATGGGCTTAATGAGCATAGCTGAAAAAGCAGGTGGAATCAGGCTATTATCCAGAATTGTAGGTCCGTTCTTTTCGAAATTATTTCCAGATATCCCAAAAGGTCATCCTTCTATGGGGCATATGATTATGAATTTTTCTGCCAATTTACTTGGGCTGGATAATGCCGCAACGCCTTTTGGTTTAAAAGCGATGGAGAGCCTGCAGGAGCTCAACCCACAAAAGGACACCGCTTCTAATGCCCAGATTATGTTTTTGTGTCTGCATGCCGCTGGTTTAAGTTTAATCCCGGTGAGCGTGATTGCAATTCGCGCCTCACAAAATGCCTCGAATCCGACAGATGTTTTTATCCCATGCTTGATTGTAACTTTCGTTGGTACGATGGCTGCGATGCTTATCGTTTCGTTTAAACAGAAGATTAATCTGCTACAGCCAGTTGTGATTGGCTGGATTTTCGGACTCTCGGCTATTATTGCCAGTCTGGTGCTCTACATCAGGTCTCTAGATGCAGCTGGAATACAATCTTTCTCTGGCCTGTTGAGTAACGGCTTAATATTATTTATCTTTTTGATTATAATATTGGGTGCACTATATAAAAAAATCGATGTATTTGATGCTTTTATTGAGGGTGCCAAAGATGGTTTTAAAACTGCAATTAATATTATCCCCTACCTTGTGGGGATGTTAGTGGCCATCAGCTTGCTACGCACAAGTGGTACATTTGATGTGGTAATCAATGGCATTAAAAGTTTATTTGTTTACTTGGGCACAGATACAAGGTTTGTAGAAGGCTTGCCTACAGCATTAATCAGGCCGTTGAGCGGCGGTGCTGCAAGAGGAATGATGGTAAGTACGATGGAAACATATGGCGCAGATTCATTTCCAAGCAGGTTATCGGGCATTTTCCAGGGTGCATCTGATACTACTTTCTATGTAGTGGCGGTATACTTTGGTTCTGTTCAAATTAAGAATACAAGATATGCCATTGGATCTATGTTGCTGGCAGATTTAGTTGGCGTGTGTACTGCAATTGGTATTTGTTATCTTTTCTTTGGATAGAATAAAAACAAAAAATCCCTGATCTGGTGAGCAAGGATTTTTTTAGCGGGCATTACTAAATTCAAACTTTTAAGAAACCTGAGACGGAATCGAAATTCTGTGAATGATCTCGTCAATCGCGTCGGGATCAATCGCTACATTTTTAGATGCACACCATTTTTCATTTTTGTTGTCTAGCCAGACACAAAATGAATGGTAACCATCTAAAACCACAGCATAAGTTTCATGAAAATCATCTTGAATGCGCATGCAAAATCCTTTAAAAATCTTGCCTCTCACAATAAATTGCAGGGATGAATAATTTTCTAACATGGCTCATTATATTTTTGGTTAATATACAACACTCAAAAATAGAGAATGTTTCGCCAGTTTTAAGGAATTGATAAATTATCTCAACGCAATGAGGAATACCTTAACCTATATTTAACATGTTCGAATAGCCACGGGCTATTAAGCGATTTTTAGCCGGTAAAAACACCTCACACTGAAGGTTTAAAATGGTTTTACCTTTCTTAACAATAGCAGTCTCGGCCAATATTTCGTCTCCCTCTTTGGCAGGCGCAAAATAGTCAATGTAGTTATTTACCGTAGTATACCGATCATTCAAGCCCATAGTGAAGATTGTTGCCCCAATCAGGTCATCGATAATTCCAGCAGTTACCCCACCATGCAAAATTTGATAGGGATTTGTCATTTCCTTCCGGATGGTGTATTGGCAGACTAAAATACCATTCTCCGCTTTGATTAATACCGGCGCCAGCCAGTTCATAAAATTTGACGGTGAGTTTTTAACTACTTTGCCAATAGATTGCTTTAAAAGGTTTAACCTTTGTTCACTTATTGATTCTTCCATCTTATAAAGATAGAAAATCTGGCCCGGTAATAACTTTCCTACTTTTGATCTATATACTTTAACATCTACTGAATTGATAAGGTAGATGCCGTTTAAAATGGCACAATCACTTTGAAACTCATATTCCTTCCCATATTATAAATCCCTGATCTGCCATTTGGCGAGGCGGTATAATATTCAAAATATTTTAACCGATTTAAGTGCGATTGATAGGCAATGTTAAATATGTTATCTACCTGAATAAAAAGATCCATCAATATTTTTCTATTCTTAGCCTTAATTGAAGATCCCAAACCCGCATTTATCAGGGTATACCCTTTCGTAAATGTTTCCGTATTATCCAATGCGTAAAACTTATTTTGATCTGCAAAGATGGCCGCATCCAGTTTAATGTAAGGTTTATCTAAAAACCCGATTGGCTTTTGCACTGTCGCTTTTAGTTCAGAACGGATTTGTAGCGGTGGAATAAATGGCAGGTATTTCGCGTCTCCTCCATGCTGCTCAAGAAGTACCTGATTTTTGTTTAATCCCACAACATAAGCGAGGCTATTGTTAAAGCTTAGCCATTTGATATTGGCTGGATGTAAATTTATACTCAGTTCTGCACCATAAAGTCTCGCTTTAGCTTGCTGATATTGATAAGTCAGATTGCCAGGTACAATAACCACCGGATTCCCGTTCTCATCGGTGAGACGTGATTGATAAATGTAATTCTGAATATCATTATTAAATACTTCAAAACTCAATTCTGCATCTTTTAAATAAGCGATGATGCCTAAATCCTGCTGGAGATTAAATTCCGGCTTAAAAGTTCTGTTGCCAAGGTAAACAATGTGCGCACCAGGGTCCAGTCCATTTGAGCCAATTTCTGTAATGTTTGGCGCACGATAACCTCTGGCGATATTGGCTTTAATTAGTAATTTCTCCGATAAGTTATAAGTGAAACCTAAACTGCCCGAAAGACCATAATAGTTTTTACTAAATGCTGGGAATTGCAAATCTCCCGACGCATCATTAACGGTCACTTTTTTTCCAAAGCCAGTTTGTGCATCAGTACCTACATAAAAGTTGTTCCAGTTAATATTTCTTCTATCCATGCGGATGCCACCGGAAATGTCAAGTTTCCCGAACGATTTCCTGGCAAAGTAAAACGCGCCGATATCAAATAAATCATAATCCGGAATTGGAAAATCGGTGGCGTCCTTACTCCTGTTTCCCTGCAACATTCCATTTATTCCAACAGTACTTTCGATTCCTGCAAAATCCGGGAAATTGTATTTGACGTCATAATTTAGAGTGTTCAATACCACATATAAACCAGCCTGATTCGGTACGGTGGGATGATTATATTCCCTCCTGATACTTTGCTGACCACCGATTAATATGTTCAGATCGCTGTTTGCAAATCTAAACTGGCTCGTGTTGTAGAAGCGAAAATGCTGAATATGCTGGTGCAGCGGATTTATGGAATAGGTATTTAAAACGCCGTCAGGAACCACAGGCCGGTTTTTGATGTCATCTCCATCATCGAGTATTTGCCTGGTAAACTTCCTGCTGAGCGAGTCCCTGCTCCCATCTGGTATCTCCATTAAATTATCATAATAGGTAACTGCGGTTTTCGAGAACCCCCAGGTTTTATCTACCCTTGCGCTGGCTGAAATGTTATACTCCCGAAAAGCTGTCCCAAACACTGGCCCATCTATTTTATTCTGGTAATTGTGAGCAGCCTTACCAGTTGCCCTGAAGGTATATTTCCAGTCGTTTTTACCATATACCAAGCCCAGGGACGATGAAATGAGACCGTTATTGGTTTGATAATTGGAGGTAAAATCTCCTTTAACTTTCCCATTTTCTACGATTGGGTTTAGTGGAATCATATTAATTACCCCTGCCAGGGCGTCAGATCCGTAGGTTAAGCTTGCAGGCCCTTTCACCACTTCAGCACGTGAAATTCCATATTCATCAACTTCAATACCGTGCTCATCACCCCATTGCTGGCCTTCCTGTCTCAAACCATCATATAAGGTGAGTACCCTGTTGTAGCCTAAGCCACGAATAAATGGTTTCGATACATTTGGCCCGGTAGTTACTGCTGTAACGCCAGGGATTCCCTTTACGATGGCATCAATTAAATTGGTGCTAACATTTTGATCCATCGTTTTTCTAGACAACACCGCAATCGGCACCGGACTTTTCCTTAACGCTGTGGCACGGTTAACGCCGGTAATTACCACATCATTCAGGTCAGAAGTCTGTGCCTTTAAATCGATATCCGATATGGTACTGTCACCCTTAACGATTACTTTAACCCTCGCAGATTGGTAACCCACTCCGGAAAACTGAAGGTTTACTGTTTCATTTTTTTCAACAGTGAGCTTATAATCTCCAAAAATATTCGATTTGGTAGATTTATTAGTGCCGATAATTTTCACTGTGATGTTGTCTAAAGGTTTTTGTTCGCTCGTAACCTTACCACTAATCGTTTTACTTTGCGTAAAGCCCGTTACAGTTAAGACAGAAAAGAAGATTGATAGTATGAATTTCATTAAATTGGTATATCTAAAATTAAATTTAGACAAATCTAAATTTAATTTTAAGCTATGCAAATTATATTTTTAGAAAAATCAATTTTAATTAAAGTACGCTTTCAAATGGATTGTTAAACAACACATTGTTTCTGTACGCTACGATCTCCTGATCAGTTAATAAACATCTTTGCAGATCGGCTTTCAACATCGGCACGTCCATCTCCTGGCCAATAAAAACCAGTTCAGTCAAGCGGTCGCCAAAGGTTTCGTCCCAATCACCTAAAATCATTTCCTTGTTTTCTACATAATCGCTTTGGCTTAGTCTTTCTGCTTCACTCATGCCTGCCCACCAGGTGCCGGCATACTCTATTCTTAATGATCCGCCAGCTTGTGAGAAATTAATAACCACATTTCTCATGGCGGCAATCCAGAATACGCCCTTGGTCCTGATGATGTTTGTGGGGAACTCCTGATTAAGGTAGTTCCAGAATCTTTCGGGATGGAAAGGCTTTTTTGCAGTAAACACAGTTGAACTAATGCCATACTCTTCCGTTTCCGGAACGTGCACTTCATCCAATTCCTTTTTCCAGGCGGCACCGGAGGAAGCTGCTTCGAAATCGAATAGCTTCGTATTTAAAATGTATTCAGGATTAAGTTCGCTAAAGGTCGTTTTGTGCAACTTCGCGGTGGGATTTAGTTTTTTAATCAATGCTTCAATCAGATTCGCATCATGTGGCGTTACTAAATCTAGTTTATTGATCACAATGACGTCGGCAAACTCTATCTGATCAGTCAGGAGGTTTACAATTGTTCGCTTATCGGCATCGTCATCTGCCCAATTCCGATCGGTTAAAACTTCTGCGGTACCAAAGTCTTTATAGAAATTAAATGCATCTACAACCGTTACCATCGTATCCAGATAACTGAAACGACTTAAATCGATATTTGCCGCTTCATCTATGAAAGAAAAGGTTTGTGCTACAGGTATTGGTTCAGAAATGCCGCTGCTTTCAATTAACAGGTAATCGAACCTGTTCTCTTTCGCGAGTTTTTCTACCTCCAGCATTAAATCTTCCCTTAACGTACAACAAATACAACCATTACTCATTTCCACAAGCTTTTCTTCTGTTTTGGATAAACTACCGGCATCGTTAACCAGCTGCGCATCAATGTTCACTTCGCTCATGTCGTTCACGATTACGGCAACGCGTAAGCCTTGCTTATTTTTCAGGATGGAATTAAGTAATGTGGTTTTGCCACTTCCAAGAAAGCCACTCAATACAGTGACAGGTAATCTCTTTATCATAACAATGCAATTAAGTTGCAAATATATCAATAGACTTTTTAAATGCAACACAATTGCTTTTATATTTGTCACTGTATATTTTATTATGAAAATGATTAAAGCCATAAACCTGGATAAAATTGGAATCACCGCCTCTACCGCTTGCGCCATCCATTGTGCCCTTCTTCCATTTGTGTTGACACTTCTGCCTCTGTGGGGATTGGATTTTCTCGCAAACCCTGCTACGGAGATTTCAATGATTTTATTATCACTGATTTTAGGGACATGGTCATTGGGAAAGTCTTATAGAAAGGTGCACCACCGTATTTTACCGGTTATAGTTCTCATATCTGGATTTCTATGCATCGTGATTGGGCATTTTTCTGGAATTGATGTTTTGGAGCCGGTATTAATCCCTGCTGGTGGTTTCGCCATTGCATCAGCTCATTTTTTAAACCTAAAGCTTGCCAAAACGTGTACACATCAACCAAAAGATGCATAAAATTGATTTGGATATATTCATCTTAATGCATCATTATTGCATCAATAAAGAATATCTTTGTAATTATGAATAGAAAGCTTAAAGTGTTATTTATTTCTGCCTTGAGTGTAATTTGCATGTTAAACCCTGCTTGTAAACATGGTACGAACGATGGAAAAGAAATTTACCGCCGTTACGCCATTAAAAATATTATCCTGATATCATCCCATAGATTATGATCAAAATTCAATCATTAGTTCATCAATATCACAATGTCCCTCCGCTCCAATTTCCCGACTGGGAGATCAAGGACCGGGAACAATGGCTTTTACTGGGCTCATCCGGCAGTGGAAAAAGTACGCTACTTAATATTATCGCTGGTTTGCTAAAACCAAAAGGTGGTGAAGTTATTTTAGATGGCACCAGTGTATATGGCCTTTCACTCAGGGCGATGGATCAATTCAGGGGTCAGAAAATTGGGATCATATTTCAACGACCACACTTTATCAAAAGCTTAAACATTTATGATAATATTGCTGTTGCCTCTTCTTTTGCTGGCTTACCTGTTGATGGAAAGCGAATCTTAATGCTATTGGATAGCTTGGGTCTTGCTGGCAAGGCAAAAAGTTATGCTGAAGAGTTAAGTCAGGGACAATTGCAACGCGCTTCTATTGCACGGGCGCTCATCAATCGCCCTTCGGTGTTAATTGCAGATGAGCCAACTTCAAGCCTTGACGATGAGAACGCGGAAAATGTAATAACTTTATTAACTACGCAGGCAGCCTCAAGCGAGGCATCGCTCATTGTAGCCACGCACGATAAACGCGTAAGGAACAGACTAAGTAAAGAATATCTATTATAATGAATATATTAAAATTAAGTACCAGGAATCTATCCAGAAATAAGCTTACAACCTTTTTAAATATTATTCTGGTTGCGTTTGGCGTAGGTATTTTGTCTATTCTTTTTCTGGCTTCCACGCAGATTGGCAATAAATTGGAGAGTAATTCGAAGGATATTGATCTTGTGGTAGGTGCGAAAGGAAGTCCGCTGCAACTTATACTAAGTAGCATTTATCATATCGATTTCCCGACAGGCAATATTCCGGCAAAAGACGCACAGGACATGATGCAGAATCCTATGGTTAAGCGGGCTGTTCCTTTAGCACTCGGTGATAACTATCAAGGCTATAGAATTGTAGGTACCGATTCTTCATTTACTGGTTTATATGGATTAAAACTATCTCAGGGAAAGTTTTGGAGCAAGGATTTAGATGCCACTATTGGTAGTACTGTTGCATTGGAATCAAAATTAAAAGTTGGCGATAAGTTTTTCGGTGCACATGGGCTGAGTAATTCTAGCGATGAACATCGGCAACATGCTTATATGGTGACGGGAATTCTCGCTCCTCAGGGCAACGTTACTGATAATTTAATTTTAACCAATATTGGAAGTGTTTACAAGATGCATGAAGCTAACCCTGCTGAGCATGAACAACATCATTCTGATGAAGCAAAAGAGATAAACAATCGCGAAATTACTTCGCTATTGATCCAGTACCGCTCTCCCATGTCTGTTGTGGTCTTCCCAAGGATGGTTAATCAAAGCACCAATATGCAGGCAGCATCTCCGGCGATGGAAAGCGCCCGGCTCTTTTCACTCATCGGCGTTGGTATAGAAACGCTTAAGTGGTTCGCCATTTTAATTATGGCGATATCAGCGTTGAGTGTTTTCATCAGCCTGTTTAACTCCATGAAAGAAAAAAAATACGATCTCGCCATTATGCGTTGTTTGGGTGCTTCAAAACTTAAAATATTTCTATTGGTGATGCTCGAGGGACTATTAATTACCGTAACAGGTGCAATTATTGGTTTAGTAATTGGCCATGTGGCACTCAGCCTGATTGGCCATTTCCAGGAATCATCTCAAGCCAGACTCACCGGAATCTTTTTTGTTTCAGATGAGCTTTATCTGATCGCTTCAGGCTTAGCGATCGGCGTAATTGCATCAATTATTCCTGCAATCCAAACTTATCGGGTAGATATTGCCAACACACTTTCAAAAGATAAATGATGAAGTACTTATTATTAACAGCATTTTTTTTCTTGGGCTTTACGAGGTTACAGGCACAGGTGAAAGTACATAAAGACATGCGTACGCCAACCTGGAACCTTGTTGGTTTGCGCTACGATAAGCAAGTACAGCCACTAAAATGGGTCAGTATTTTCCCGCCAGAACTTATGGCCTTAAATAATAAGGTGATTGAGCTTCCGGGCTATATTTATCCAACCAAAGTTGGCGCAAAGTTCTCGGAATTTATGTTATCAATCGTCCCGATTGAATCCTGCCCGTTTTGTGGAAGCGGCGATATCCCCTCGATGATTGAGGTGAAAATGGCCGCCGCCATTCCTTTTACAGATAAACCCATAAAACTCAAAGGAAAGTTTGTAATAAATGATTCTGGCGATGATCGGTCTGAATTCTTTTTATTGGGCGCTAAACAGGTGCCATGAAAAAGTTGGTGGTAATTTTATTATTGTTAGGCGCTAATATTTGTTTCGCGCAACAAAAGCCACACCGTCCGGGCGATGAGTTGAGGTCACTAAATTGGGATGTAATTGGTACAGTAAAATTTGAACTAAATGAAAAGAATGAACTCTTACCAATTTACAATTCAACGATTAACAGGTTCAAAGATGCCGAATTTGATTTAACAGGTTATTTAATACCCATTAAAAGCGCTAAAAAGCAGCAAAAATTTTTATTAGCAACTTTACCCATCAATCAATGTTACTTTTGTGGACAGAATGGTGTTCCAATAATGATCATGGTTGAACTAAATAGTCCCGTTGATTTTACTGACAAACCGATCCGTGTGAAAGGCATTTTAAAACTGGCGAATACAAACGCCAGCTATCAACCACCGGTTTCGATTACGAATGCCAAAGTAATTAGTTAATTTTACGTTATGGAGCACAACAAAACACAGCAATACGAAGATCTTTTGGTTAAAAACGGACTGAAAAGAACTGGCGCTCGCTTACAGGTTTTAGATATTTTATCGCACCGCGATTCTGCAACCTCACAGCCCTATCTCGAAAATGTAATAGGAAAGGAAATTGACCGTGTAACGCTTTACCGGATTTTAAAAACGTTCGAAGAAAAAGGAATTATCCATCGGGTTTTAGATAATCAGGGAACCGCTAACTACGCAATTTGTTCGAATTCATGCTCTGAACATGATCATCATGACGAGCACGTACACTTTAATTGTAACAACTGTTTACGCGTTTATTGCCTGGATGATGTCAAGATTCCAGCCCTTAAAATCGAAAAAGGATTCAAAATTGCAGATATGAACCTGGTTGTTTCCGGAATTTGTAAAGAATGTAATCAGGCTAATTAATTAGTCCTTAAATGGTTATTCAATCAAACAAAAAATGATTGAAAATTCTTTAAAATATATTTTTGCTTTATGGATAGAACTTCTATATTTGCAACTCGTTAAAAAAATGAGCCTCGGTAGCTCAGCTGGATAGAGCGTCGGTTTTCTAAACCGAGGGTCAGGGGTTCGAGTCCCTTCCGGGGTACATTTAAAGGCTTCTAGTTCAAAACTGGAAGCCTTTTTTTGTTTCAACATAAAGTTTACGTATGGTTTTTGTAATAGCTACTAGCCCAATTTATTACTTTTGCTAATGAAAAAGCTTTTAGCGTAACTCATTATTATTTTTGCGGTCTCTTGTAAGAATGGAAAAGAAGAACAAAACAAAATCGTATATAACGAGTCCAAGGTTTTAGGCTGATGGGTTTATGAAAGCATCAAATTAAATGGCGTACCTGCCCCCATATGTAAACAAATGTAGGGTAAACAAGGATTCGTTCTGCTTAATCAATAGACCTGACCATCAATACCATGATCTAAAATATAGTTCTAGTTGTTTAACTACCCAGACGGTTACAAAATGGGAATTGCAAGGTAGTAATTTGATATTGACGTATATATTGTTTAATCAAGATGATGTTTACAAAATGCTTCGCCTAACTGATACGAACTTTGATTTGTCTATTACCTTAGATCATGGTTTCGGTAGAAAGTCAGATAATCTAGAAATATATCTAGTGAAGGGAGTTTGCAAAAGTAATTTTTCGTTTTGCGATTAATAGTATATCTTCTAATTTGATTTACATATATATTTTCTTCCCCTGATCAGAACTACACTAATAGTTCAAAGAACTAACGATAAATTAGGTGCATAATCATTAATAGGACAAGCAATATTTGTAGAGTTTTATAAAAGGTTGTTCGAGCAGTCGGTAGCCCCTATACAATACACAGTCGTCGGTGTATATTATTCGTTAATTTTCAAATAAAGTATTTTGTCAATAATATTTTCAACTTTTCTTGATTTTGTTTGAATAGAATTTTGTGATGCCATGTCCAAAAGGAGACAAGATGATTTTGCCTGCATGCTTTTGCAGATTTTAATAATAGCATTGCTAAGCTTAAATGAAGTTAATTTACCTCTTTAGTACGATTAATTTAAGTTATTAACAGTCATTTTTGTTTACTAAACCCTTGAAACTAAACGTTTAGCTTTTTTTTCGCCTGAAAATGATATTTAGCTGATACGTTTATCCTCGAAAATACATCTGTTGTTAACAACTTTGGTTCACAAAACAAGCCTTCCGCATCTATATTTGTAGAAATAATTATGATAAAAAAAAGCACCGGCAGGTGCTTTTCATAATTCGTTCGAAAGATAGGCCTAAATATATGTTATGCAAGACTTATAATAGAAGCTAAAATAAACATTCGACATGCAAGTCGTATGGTACACCCCCTGGTCTCGCGAACCTCGGGGCTTTTTATTTTATTAGCTTTCTTTGAAAACATTCATTATAACCTATGTCAAAAGTAGGAGATTAAGTTGTACTTTGAAAGCATCATAAACCTCATTTTATCCACATGTTTTTTCTATGATAACTCCAAAATGTCAAGAAAGGCCTATTTTGTTGTATATGACTATTTTTTAATAAAAGTTTAGATGTTGGGAAGTTTTTCAGTCAAATCATCCTAGCTCATTAACTGTCGCAAATATTGAATTTGATAAATCATAAAGTATGTTCTACAGCGTATTTTTTGAGTAATGGTGATGGATAGGAACTAAGTAAGAATTTCCTTTAACGTTACTTAAAACTTTCAAAAGGTTTTCAAAATCGTCTTCGCTATGCCCCTGATAATGGCTGCAATCGCTATTGAAGTGTCCAGGTAGAAGAAACTATTGTCTGCATCCCTTTTCATTACATAAAGCACATTGACACTTGCGAATTGATTTTTTTCCCTTTTTAATTGCTGAGCATTTGCTAAGCGGGAAGCCGCCACTGCCAATTGAATTGAAGGTTGAAGGACCTCAAGCAACAGCATATGGCATTTCCATTGCTTTAGATTGACCGAATCTTCAAAGCATTGCTCCCCCGAGAATTGCAATCATAAGATTTTTTAATACGAATTTATAATATGTAGTTTAGTTTATTAAAATATAAATAGTTGTTGACCATAAGATGGCGCTGATCACTTTGGATTATTGAAGCTCTTTTACCCTTCTTGAATTCAACCAAAAAACTATTAGTAACTTTATTTCATTTCGCTAACAATATTAGTAATCTTTCCATCATGAATAATGGATACGAATTTGTCCTACCGAATTCTTCCAAATATCCGGATATTCATCATGTGTCTAGAGAAGCCAGGTTAAACTATTGTTAGATATTTAATAATCATTCCAAAATACTAAATCCAGTTTTGATCGTGATTCATTAATAATAATCACTTTTGAGTAAATAAAAAAACCGTCAAGAATAGCTTCCAGACGGTTCTAACTTAATTCATTTGTGTTTGAAATTACATTTTTGCAGCTGCAGCTTTTTTAGCTTTGTGGTGTTTTTTGGTATGCTCTTTTTTAACTGTAGTTTTTTCTGTTTTTGCTTTAACAGGTTCTTTAGTTTGTGCACTTACTGCGTTTACTGCTAAAGTTGCTACTAGGGCGATCATTAATACTTTAATTGCTTTCATGTTGATATTTATTTAATGGTTAATAAACCTTGTGATTTGTTTAATAAATGTCCAAATATCAAATGAAGAATTAATGAAGTTATTAATTTGAGTTTGAAAAATGTGATGGTATACTTTTAACCTAAATAAATACCGGATACGAAGAAGGTCTACGCGATATAAAATGAATCAATTAATGTTTTAATCTATAGGTATTAATTGATTAAACTTTGCTACCGTTGGTACCGGAGCGTCTACAGGATAAGTCGTGTAATTTACAGTCAACACACGATTATCAATATTAAACTTTGCGTTTTCAAATAAAACATAATTTGTTGGCGTATTTCTAATGATTTTCCCGGTAGATGATTTCTCGAGACTACTGCTGATATTAACAATTAGCCGATCTCCCGATATGGAATATTTCCCAATAACTTCACTAATCCAGTATTGATTACTTTGATCCCTCATTTGCATGGAGAACTTGCCCCCTAAACTGAACGATAATCTTCTACTGTATGCGCTTTGAGGAACTTCTTCCCATCCACCAGTAAGCACATCAGGTGGTCCTAATGGTGTTTTTTCTTTTTTACAAGAAATTAAAACGAAGGAAAGTAACATGAATAACCCGCTGATTAAAAGTATTTTATTTTTCATATCTATTGTAATTTTAAATGAATAAACGAATCTGCTAATTGATACGCTACACAAGACAATAAACAATTCAAAATAAATTTAATACTGGCAAACTTGATGTATAACTGTGTTTTAGGTTTTAAATACCTTTATCAGGAATTAATAATGCGGTATAGCTTGTTGAGTGCTATAAACTTATCAACTAATTAAGCATCTTCCCCGTTCCAAACATCATCGTCTGCATGTTTAATTTCGTCATGACTGGCGGTTGACGTTTTAAATTCCTCATGATGATAATTTCTTTCCGGGTTTTCAGGCAACAAGTCGTCTTTATTCAAATTTGCTGTTCTCAAATGTTCAGGTTTTTTAACCTCAGGCAAATCATCATGAATCACTGAAGGGGTTAAAATCTTTTTTCCGGGGTGCAGGTTCTTTTCCATAGTGATTTCAAAAGAGGCAAATTTCAAGCCACAAGCAAAGATGAGTTTAATATCTTGTTAAATGCGTATAAACCGCAATTATGTTATTGGTCATTTTTAAAAGCCAAAAAAAGCCTGCCGGAAGGCTATTAAGATATAGCTTCCGACAGGCTTAAATTCCTACAAGAACTTTTTTAATAATTCCCGGTTACGCCTACTTCTAATCCGCGTAATTCTGCCAGGCCTCTTAATCTTCCTATGGCTGAATAACCCGGATTGCTTTGTTTAGCAAGATCATCGAGCATTTGATGACCGTGATCCGGGCGAAATGGAATTGGCTGATCTCGTAAAGCATTCTCTTCTGAGATGGCTTTCATAATTTCATACATATTTACATCACCACCCAGGTGATCAGCTTCATAGAAACTTCCGTCTTCGTCTTTCGTTACATTCCGTAAATGTGCGAAGTACACGCGTTCTTTCACGGCATCGAAAATTTCGAGTGCATCGTTTTTCATGCCGGCACCCAGTGATCCGGTACAAAAACAAACGCCATTAAAGGCTTGATCTACTTCTCCGATAATGTATTTGAAATCTTCCAATGTACTGGCAATTCGGGGTAAACCCAAAATTGGGTATGGCGGATCATCGGGATGAATGGTCATTTTGATTCCTTCTTCTGTACACACCTTTGCGATGGAGTTGAGAAAATATTTTAAATTTTCCTTCAGCCCTTCTGTTCCAATCAGCGCATATTCGTTGATACTTGCGCGTAGGGTTTCCAGTTCAATTTCCTTTTCATTTGGAATACCCATCAACACATTAATGCGGAGGTCTATGAGTTCCCGTTCACTCAAACTGGCATGTTTTTCCTCTGCTCTTTGTAAAATTGATGCAGAATAATCCTGTGTTGCACCATCACGCTTTAAAATGTAGAGATCAAAAATGGCCAGGTCAATCCAGTTGAAATATAACGCTTTCGAACCATCTGTCATTTCGAGATCCAGCTGCGTACGCGTCCAATCCAGTACCGGCATAAAATTGTAACAAACCGTTTTAATGCCGCATTTAGCTAGGTTGCGGAGTGATTGATTGTAATTTTCCAGGTATTGACCTGCATCTGACCTGCGGGTTTTTATGGCTTCATGAACAGGTACGCTTTCTACCACAGACCAGGTTAAACCAGCTGCTTCTATCATTGCTTTTCGCTCCTGAATGTCTTCCAGCGGCCAAACTGCACCGTGGGGAATATGATGCAATGCGGTTACGATTCCGGTAGCACCCGCCTGCTTAACATCTTGCAAGCTAACCGGATCATTCGGCCCATACCAGCGCCAGGTTTGTTCTAATTTTTTATACTTCATTTTATATTTGGTTCATTGATTTTGCAAAAGCCAGTTCGGTATTTTATAGTTATTTGTAAAATGAAAAGCTTTCTTAGACTCCAGAGAAGGCACAGAAACCACCGTCAACCGTGATATTCTCACCATTTACAAACTTGGAGGCATCGCTTAGTAAGTAAACTAAGGCACCGATTAATTCTTCTGGTGCACCGAAACGTTTAAATGGCGTTTTTACAATAATGGCTTCTCCCCTTGCCGTTAATGAACCATCGGGATTTGTTAATAATGCCCTGTTTTGATTGGTAATAAAAAACCCGGGAACAATGCCATTGATTCTCAATTTATCCTGATAACGATTAGCCAGTTCCACACTCATCCATTTTGTATAACTATCTACGGCAGATTTTGCCATCGAATAACCCAACACCCGTGTAATTGCCTGGGTAGCAGATACAGAGGAAATATTGACAATACTGCCACCGTTCTTAGCAATTTCTTTTCCGAAGATTTGGGTTGGGATTATGGTGCCAAATAAATTTAAATCGAAAACCTGTTTTAACGCGTTAACATTTAAGTCGAAGACATCACTACCCGGTTGAATCACGGCCTCGGCCACGTTGCCGCCTGCGGCATTAACCAATGCATCTATCCTACCGAAAGTTTCCAGGGTTTTATTTTTAGCGGTTTCCAGCGCTGCCTGATCTAACACATCGGCGATGATGTAAATGGCTTTACCACCAGCATCGTTAACTTCCTGCGTGCGCTGTTTCGCGACTTCTTCGTTTCTGCCGATTACAACAATAGTTGCTTCAGCAGCAGTAAGTCCCTGAAGAAATGCTTCGCCCAATACGCCCGTAGCGCCGGTAACTACAACAACTTTATCCTTTAACGTAAACAGATTTTCGATTTTTTTTATCATTATTTAGTTTTTTATTCAGTTTATTCCACTATAAGCGTGGTGATAGAATGTGGCAAGCTGGTAGTGGTTGCTGCATGTTGTTTAATCCACAAACTATATTTTAATTTTTCATCAGATTGATTCATCACTACCACAACCAATTTTCCATCTGTATTTAAGAAGGCAGTAGACTGTAATTTATCCCTGCTGGAAGCTGCGCCAATTCTTTTTGCACCCGGACGAATGAATTTAGAAAAGTGGCCCATGTAGTAATAAGCATTTGTGTAGATCAATTTGTCTTTTTTGGTATCTGCATGTACCGGTGCAAAACAGAAATTTCCAACGTGGTTTGGTCCGCCTTTTTCATCTAAAAGGATATTCCAATCTGTCCAGGCAGCAGTTCCTGCGTTAAAATCATTGATCATTGAATAACCATAGCGCTCACCTAACGTCCAGTCGTCCAATTTATTCACGTTGTATTTTTCCTGGCAGCCTTCTGTGAAAATCAATGCCTTATCAGGATAAGCCTCATGGGTTTGACGTAAGTTTCCGAACTGCATGCCGCTTCCGGTCCAGGTTTCGTACCAGTGGAAACCAATTCCCCAAACATATTTGGCGGCATCTTTATCGTTTAAGATTGTACTTGCCCTTTGAAAAATCTGATCACGGTTGTGGTCCCAGGCGATTAGCTTTTTCGAGGCTAAACCAGATTTCTGCAAAGTTGGACCCAGGAAATTCTTAATAAAATCGCGTTCCTCTTCTGCGGTATAAATACAAGATTCCCAGATCTGTTTTGCCATTGGCTCGTTCTGAACAGATAAACCCCAAACCGGAATGCCCATCTGCTCGTAAGCTTTGATGAATTTTACATAGTGGTTGGCCCAGCTCTGGCGATATTGAGGTAATAAATGGCCGCCCATGATTAAGTTGTTATTGTCTTTCATCCAGGCTGGTGGTGACCAAGGACTCACAAATAAAGTCAGTTTGCCACCCGCTGCAGCAGTAGCCTGTTTAATTAAAGGAATTTTGAATTGCTCATCGTGTGCAACGCTAAATGTTTTTAAGTCTTTATCGTTTTCTTGTACATAACTATAACTACCGCTCGAAAAATCGCAACTTGCAATATTGGTACGTGCCAAGGTGTAGCCAATTCCCTTGTCTTTGCTATAGTAAGCTTCTAATAATTCCTGTTGATTTTTTTTTGAAAGTTTAGCAAACGTTTCAGCTGAAGCATCAGTTAAAGCGCCACCAATGCCAACCATTGTTTGATATTTAATTGTAGGATCGACAAAAATACAAGGCTCTGTTTCAAACGGTTGTCTGTTTTCAACAAAACTTAAAGTTTCCGTTTTGCTGATCCGGAAATCAGATTTTTCTGCCGTAGTGTATACGGTAACTTTTTTTGTTTCTATCTGGTAGCTTTGCGATGCCGCCTGCTTTGATTTCTTTTTTTGAGCCGATGCACTAAAAGCCGTTGCCAAAATCAATAAGATGCTCAAATTTTGTTTCATTGTTATTCTCATTTACGTTTAAACGCCATTAATCAGGCGGTTTTATTTCTATTATGGGTCAAATTTCCGAATAAATCCATCCATTCGCCCCATAATAAAATCATTCTTACGTATCTTTTTTATTGCCCTTTAACGCCAATTGATGTTAACTTTTTATTGCTCAATTAGATAAAGCTAAGCGATAAAAGTAGTTAGCTGGCATATGATGGTTTATTTATATTTAGCTTGCATTTGATCGTAAAAGTCTTTCACCACATAAAAAGCTTTCTTTTTCTTTCCGGTTTCGCTTATTAAACCTTTACGGTTCCAAAAGTTCTGGTAAACCGGGTGCTGCCTTCTCGGTGATCTGAAATCGGCCAGAATCCATGGGGTAACACCCCTTAGCGCTCCAATCTTGCTCAACATGCTAAACTGATTTTTATAAAGTGCCTCCTGGTATTCCTCACTCCATCTGGTATTCTCATCTCCATGGAAGCCACCCAGTGCATCGCCTCCAAATTCGCTGATAACTACCGGTTTATTGTATTTAATATCAAAGGTGTATTTGGCAAGTTCTGCCGGCGTACCGCCCCAGTACCAACCTGCGTACTCATTAAAGCTTACCAAATCGATTGCCTCGCCAAGCGGATCATTTAAAATCATGGTATTGCCTTCGCGGTGTACCTCCAATGCAGCGGCCACCAGACGCGAATCGTCTAACGTGCGGGCAGTTTCTGCCAGGTTTTTCATAAAGCTTAAACGTGCATCACTCAATGGGGTTTCATTACCAATAGACCAGATTACTACGCTTGCCCGATTCTTATCTCGAACAATTAAATCAGTTAATTGCTGCTTTGCATTGGCATAGGTGGATGGATTTGTCCAGCTAATGGTCCAGTAAACCGGAACTTCGGCCCAAACCATCAGTCCCATTTCATCAGCCAAACGAAGCATTTCTTCATTGTGGGGGTAATGTGCCAATCGCACATAATTGCAATTCATATCTTTGGCCCATTGCAACATCATGCGCATATCGCCTTCAGAACGTAAGCGACCAGCCAAAAGCGGATTTTCGTCATGGATGGATACGCCTCTCAAAAAAGTGTTTTTACCATTCAATAATATACTATCTCCTTTCACCTGAATGGTTCTAAATCCGATTTTATCATTGATGTCTTCTTTGTCACTCTTGATGTTTACGCCGTATAACTTCGGATTCTCGGGCGACCATAGCGCCAAATTATTCCAGGTAAATTCATCGTTAATTTTACCTTCTACATCTGTTTTGTACTTCTTTTCCAGTTTTAGTTCTGGAATGGATAGGGTAATATCCTGTCCGGCAGTGGCATCAGCCAGTTTAATTGAAAAATTGATCAGGTTATTGTTTCCCTTCACCAACTGAAGTTTATAGTCGCTGATGAAATGATCTGGAAATTCAGCTAGGTAAACATCGCGGGTAATTCCACCATAATTCCACCAATCAGTATTTACTGTTGGAATCTCATCTGGTTTACGGGTATTATCAACCTTTAAAATCAAGGTATTTTCGCCTGGTTTTAACCTGTTGGTCACATCAAACTGAAAAGGTGTAAATCCTCCCTTATGTGTGCCTAATTTTTTCCCATTTAAATAAACATTGGCTTCGTAGTTTACGGCGGCGAAATACACATAATACTTTTTGCCCTTTTCGGGTTTAGCATCAAACTTTCGACGCAGCCATACATTGCCTTCGTAGAGCGAGAGTTGTTCTGACTGTGAATTCCAATCTCCCGGAACATTTATTTGCGGCGAAAGGTCGAAATTATATTCAATCAGTTCTGTTTTATCTTTTTGCACACGATCATCAAAATAGCCTCCAGTGCCACTTTTAGATTGATCAAAAGGTTCGTGGCGATAATCATAATAACCGTTCTCATAAGGATCGACGATGTAATTCCACTTGCCATTTAAGCTTTGGATTTTTCTTCCCTGAATATTCTGAATAGCGTTAACCTGAGCATTTACGATAGATGTGAAGAGCGAAAAGCAGATAAAAAGTACGGTATAACTTAATTTATGCATAACTGGTATTTTGATTTGTTAATTAATTGACTGTTTCAAAACTAACAATTAATTAACGGACGGTGTTTCTGAAAGCCATCTAAATAATAATTTTATCTTAAAAACTTAACTGCTGTTGGCTGGCAGTTCAGTGAATGTACCGATTGACGAATTTATAAAAGCATTGCCCTAAAACATCCATAGGCGTTAGAGAAAAGCAATAAATTGAATTGCCACGGCATTTCAAACGTTTGAAATAATTGTGAATTTTGCTTAACTATGCGTAGAGATTGGAAAAGATGATTCGCAACACACCGGTAACACTTAAATTTCTGGCTGAAAAACTAAAAATGTCGGTATCTACGGTGTCTAAAGCACTTAATGATTACCCTACCATTAACGAATACACCAAGAAGCGGGTGCAGGAAATGGCGAAGGAGTTGCATTTTACGCCGAACAAATCAGCCATTAATTTAAAGGAAAGAAAATCGCGGATTATCGGCATTATTCTGCCAAATCTTTTGGATCATTTTTTTACCCGAAGCATTTATGGCGTAGAGCAATTTGCGACTGCGAATGGCTACAATGTGATTATCAGGCAAACGCATGACGAGCTGGAAAAGGAAATTCAGGCTGCTGATATGCTTTTAAAGAGCCGTGTTGACGGGTTGATTATCGCGATCTCCAAAAATACACAGGATTTTGCGCACCTGGCGCAGTTTGAAAACATGGGAACTCCGGTAGTTTATTATGCCAGAAACCCGAGCTTCAATTTAAATTGTCATAAAGTTCTGGGCAATACCTTTCAGGGAAGTTACGAGGCAACCAAGTTTTTAATTGAAAGAAAGCATCGAAAAATAGCTTACCTCGGCGGACCGAAGATGATCAACTTTACCCATGATCGTTTCAACGGATATATTAATGCGCTGAAAGATTTCCGGCTGCCCTTCTCTGCAAGTTTGGTGGCCTACACTGATTTTGATAAGGAAAGTACCATTACGGCTATCCAGAATCTGTTCTCAGATCCTGAAAATATGCCGACGGCGCTAGTCGCGTTCAAGGAGCCGATTTTGTTTGATGCGATAAAATACCTTCGGGCTGTTAACCATCCCAAGTTCTCTGAGATGGAATGCATCGGCTTCGGCAATAACGCTTTTATCACTTACCTTGATGCTCCTCCTATTGCTTTCATCGAAGAAAATCCAGAAGCTGTAGGTGAAAACGCGGTTAGGTTATTGCTACGATTAATTGATCAGGAGGTTGAACTCATGGATTACCACAAAATAATGGTTGATTGCAAACTGGTTGTTCATTAGCGTTTTATCAACTGATTTCGATAATGGTCTATTTTTAAATGAATAAACCCAATTACCCCATAAACGATAATTTATCTTTAACATGACTGCGGTGTTTTTCATGGTAGATAAATGCACATACGATGAGCAAACCGGCTAAACCTTCAAAAGCAACGACTATTTGGGTGCCGAATTGATGTGCAAAGTAGCCCATTAATAAACTTCCAACAGGTAAAACACCTTGATAAGCCATGATATAATAGCTGAGGGTTCTGCCACGCATCACATCATCTGCATGTGTTTGCAGGTAGGTATTAATGGATGACGTTTGAGCCATTAAGCCCAGCGCTGCTAGTGAAGTACAGATTAATGCAGTAATCAGGGTTGGCGAAATCGCCAGTGCAATTACCGAAACGGCTAGTAATGCACCAGAAACAACGACAATTTTTTGCATGTTCTGACCTATTTTTCGGCTGGCCATATAGATTGCGCCAAAAAATGCACCTAGGCCTGCGGCACTTTCAAACCAACTAAATGTAGTGGCATCTCCGTTAAAAATATCTTTGGCAAATACCGGAAGCAGTGTGGTGAAAGGAATAACCAATAAGCTGGATGCAGCCATCATTAGAATCATAGAAGACAAATCTGGTGATGCGGTGAGGTAATCGTAGCCTTTCTTTAAATCGATCCAAATATTTTCTTTTGACTTTGGCTGGGCAGTGAACTTTAATTTCATCATCATCATACAAACCAACACACCAATAAAACTGACAAAGTTAATCAGGAAACAAATGTCTTCACCAAGTGTACTCAGAATTACACCCGCTAAAGCTGGCCCTATTAGCCTGGTTACATTAAACATAGAAGAATTTAGTGCAATTGCATTTGGAAGATCTTCCTTATCGTCAATTAGGTTTACCATTAAAGACTGCCTTGCTGTTACATCAAACGCGTTCACTAATCCCTGTACCAAAGACAGCGCGGCAATCCAGAACATGTCATAAACTTTAAACCAGATCATTGCCGCTAATGCACCTGCTTGCAACATCAGCAAGATTTGTGTAATCACCAGGATTTTATATTTGTTATGCCTGTCTAGGTAGCTTCCGGCGAACGGAGCAAGGATTAATGATGGGATTAGGCTTAAGAAAGTCATCAAACCCAACAAAAATGCAGATTCTGTTAAACGGTAAACCAACCAGCTTACGGCTACGCGCTGCATCCACGTACCGATCAGCGAAACTGCTTGTCCTGTAAAAAATAATCTATAATTGTAATGTTTAAGGGATCTGAAAATACTCATGTTTAAATTAGTAAAGTAACTTTACAAAATTAAAAAATTTAGTGATATGATTAAAGCCTTAATTCCTCAGTTTTATCATGCCTAGATCATAAAATCGCACTTAAAGCGTTCAAATGTATCAAGCAGTTAAAATAATTACCATTATATTTGTAAAGTATATTTACCACATATGTCGAAACAAACACAGGATATTGCAGCGAAGCTAAGAAGCACCGTTACCCGCCTCACCAGGCAGTTACGTAAGCAGAATGTGAGTTCGGAATTTAGTAATGCAGAATTATTAACGATGTCTTTATTGGAACAACATGGAAAATTGCTTTCTACCGAGCTTGCTGAAATGGAAAGGGTTTCTAAACAAGCAATATCCCAGATCATCAACCGCCTTTTCGCAGCCCAATGTGTAGAAAGGCTCCAGGATGAAGGTGATAAACGAAAAATATACATTAGCTTAACCAAGCTCGGCGAGAAACACATCATCGCCAGCAGGAAAATAAAAGAAGAATGGCTGGTGCAAACGATGGAGAAAATATTCTCGCAAGAAGAGATTAATTTAATTCAAGCTTTCCTTCCCCTACTTACTAGATTGGTAGAATATAACGGAACAAGGGTATAGTTTTACTTTCTCATTATTTAAATAAGCCGTAACTTGCGGCTGCGAATGGCATTACACTTTACTTCTATAAATTCTGGCAGCAATGGAAATTGTTATTACATCGGCAACGAAACGGAAGGCGTTTTGGTTGATGTTGGCTTGACTTGTAAAGAGGTTGAAAAGCGAATGTTGCGCCTGGGACTTTCGATTGATAAAGTAAAGGCGATCTTCATATCCCACGAACATAGTGATCATATTAAAGGGCTTGCCGTATTTGCCAGGAAATATAAACTTCCCGTTTACATCAGTGTAGCAACATTACGAAGCAGCAGGCTTTCCCTTGATGAGCAAAACACTTTTAATTTAAAGCATAATCAAAACATCCGGATTGGAAAACTTGACATCACGGCTTTCTCAAAATTTCATGATGCTGCAGATCCTTTTTCTTTTACAGTAGAATGTAATGATGTACGGGTGGGTGTGTTTACTGACATTGGTTCAGTTTGCGATAGACTGGTAACGCAATTTAAACGCTGCCACGCTGCATTTTTGGAAGCTAACTATTGCGCTAATATGCTGGCAAACGGCCGATACCCTTATTTCCTGAAACAAAGAATTACCAGCGGTCGCGGACATTTAAGCAACGCGCAGGCTTTAGACTTATTTTTAAACCACCGGCCCGATTACATGACGCACCTGTTGTTAAGCCATCTTTCAAAAGATAACAACGATCCCATACTCGTGGAAGAAATGTTCAATAGCGTTGCCGGAAATACTTTGATAAAGATTGCTTCACGAGAGCAGGAAAGTGAAGTGTATTTTATTTCTAACACTACAGAGGCGGAAAACACCTACTTTTTCGATCCTAGTCTACATCAACCTGAACAGTTGAACTTATTTTAAGAAAAACCTTTCTGATTTCGGGTTGTGCAGTAATTTTTATCGATTTTTTTCCAGTATTCTGCAAAATTAATCCAGGTTATCCTGAAAAAAATAGCTGTTAAAAATTTTTCTGTGCAAAAATTCATGCAACATTGGCAAGTAATTCATTTTGTTCACGCCAAATTCGCGAAAAAATCCAGGCATTTCGGGCGCTTATCTTCTCCCAAAAATAAAAATTCGCTTTTTGCATGAGGTTTCGATTGGTAAAGGTTTCAACGCTTAATTGAAAACAAAAGAAACGATTAATAAGCATTCTCTTTATATTTCTGCCTTATGAATGTATTTTAATTCATGTATATTTATATAATAAATAATACAATTGAAACTAAACGATGATTTGGCTAGTTCGACTATAAATGAGTATTAGTTTCACTACACGATTCTATATTTACATCAATGGGATTTAACTCTTGAATACTGTTTTTCCATGACTACAAAGTTTCTTGTTTTAGATTTAAACCCCTTAAATGAGTCATAATTAATGTTTTGTTAATTAAATGATAATATCTAAGCGGTATCGCTTCCCAATTTTAAAAACTAGGTTTGTATTATAATTTAGCAATACAGGTAATTTAAAAATTTGTTATCAGTTATTTTATCAATAATTTTAGACCATAGCAATCTTACAATATTCACTTTATTCATTACAGTCAACGGCCCATTTTTACCATATCTGATTTATATATTTGACTTATTAGTAATACAATTGATTTGACAGCTTAACTACCTGTCTGACGCTTGCAGTAAACCAACGAATAACCTTATTAAATCTTTCAATATTGGCGAAATAGATTTGATTGATTACAGAACTAAACATCTCCACCCCATGAACAAACACCTACTAATTGGGATCACACCCTTCGAAATTCCGGATGCACGACTCGTACTAAGTTTGACAAAAGCTGCTTGCTTTCCCGTTCTTAGTCTGGGGCACGACCGCGATAAAGCTCAAAAAGCATTGCACACTTTGAGCGCACATTCTGCTATAGACTATGGCGTTTGCTTTAACAGCGAGGATTGTCAGGATATTGATTTGCCGGCAGCTGTGAGTTTAGTTATTGCCCCTTTTGGCTTTAAGTTTAACTGTCAGCCCACTGCTCAGATCATTTATCAGGTATTCGATTTGGAGTCTGCAAAAAAAGCTAAAGCGGCTGGGGCAGCGGGTATCATTGTGAAGGGGAATGAAGGTGCAGGTAAAGTAGCCTATGAATCGTCTTTTGTACTCTTTCAACGGATTATTAAAGCGGTTGAAGACATTCCGGTATGGGTTCAAGGTGGTGTTGGTCTGCATACTGCCGCATCGCTGATTGCACAAGGAGCATCCGGAATTATTCTGGATAGCCAATTTGCTCTTTTCGCAGATTGCTCCGCTCCTGCTGCGCTAAAGTTGATTTGTGGAAAGCTGAGCGGGACTGAAACTAAGTTAATTGATCATCACCGTGTATTGATTCGCCCGAATTCCCCACAGCTTTCGGAAGATGATCAGACCCATCAAAAACTGAGGGCCTATTTTGGAGGTTATGATTTAACTACCAATTACTTGCCTATGGGCCAGGATGTAAGTTTATCGGTTGATCTGTATGAGAAGTACAAAAAACTTGATAAGCTGATCTTTGGTTTCAAGGCTTCCATTTATGGCCATTTAAAACAAGCAAAATCGCTAAACGCCATCAGTGCAAACAATGCGCTTGCAACAGATTTAAATATAAAATATCCAATAGCACAGGGTCCGATGACCCGCGTAAGCGATGTACCACTTTTTGCAGATGCGGTTTCAGAAGCTGGTGCCCTATCGTTTGTGGCACTTTCTCTTCTTAAAGGCACAACTGCAGAAAACCTGATTAATCAAACCAAAGCCCTTGCAGGCAGCAAAACCTGGGGCGTCGGTATCCTCGGCTTTGCACCACAAGAACTTCGCGATGAACAACAAGAATACATTCTGAATGCGAAGCCGCCAGTTTTGTTAATCGCTGGAGGAAGACCGTCCCAAGCCAAACCTTTCGAAAAAGCCGGAATTAAAACCTTTTTACATGTACCATCAGCAGCCTTGCTGGATATGTTTTTGAAAGAGGGTGCAAAAAGATTTGTATTCGAAGGCAGGGAATGCGGTGGCCACGTTGGGCCGCTTTCCAGCATGGTACTTTGGGAGAAGCAGATTGAGCGACTCTTAAAAGAAGATAAACCCGAAGAAATTAGTGTGTTTTTTGCGGGAGGTATCCACGATGCTTTTTCAACTGCATTTATTTCCATCATGACCGCTCCCCTTGCGGCAAAGGGAATGAAAATCGGTGTGCTCATGGGTACCGCGTATTTGTACACTAAAGAAGCGGTAAGCACTGGTGCAATCCTAAACAAGTTTCAGCAGGAAGCCATGCAGGCGCAAGAGACCATATTGCTTGAAACGGCACCAGGGCACGAAACAAGGTGCTTAAATTCCGCTTTTGCCAATCATTTCAACGAAGAGAAAGTAAAACTCCAAGCACAGGGAATTGATAAAAAGGTAATCTGGGAGAAATTGGAAAGCATGAATGTTGGCCGTCTTAGAATTGCTGCCAAAGGGATTGAAAGGCAAGGCGATCAACTCATCGAAATCGATGAACAGGGACAAACAGCACTCGGCATGTATATGATTGGTCAGATAGCGCCAATGCATAAAGAGGTAATCTCATTAGTGGAATTACACGAGGATGTTGCCACTAAAAACTTTGACTATATTGATCATGCGATCTTATCAGATCCTCCAAAAAGTGAATCGAAGTCGCTGGATGTTGCTATTGTGGGTATGGCTTGCATTTTCCCGGGTGCAAAAAATCTGGATGAATACTGGAGAAATATCGTGCTTGGCAAAGATTCGGTTACTGAAGTGCCTGATGAGCGCTGGAACAAGGAGCTATATTATAATCCCGATTCTACTGCAAGTGATATGTCCCATTCTAAATGGGGTGGTTTTATTCCTAGAATAGACTTCGATCCGCTGGAATTTGGTATTCCGCCGCAATCCCTTGCCGCAATCGAGCCTACTCAATTGCTCACGCTTTTGGTTGCAAAGCAGGCCATGCAACATGCGGGTTATGCATCGCAAGGTGTAGATAAAGAAAACGTATCTGTAATTATTGGGGCGGAAGGTGGAAATGACCTGGCCAATAGTTATAGTTTCAGGTGTTTCTATAAACAAGTTTTTGGTGAGATGCCTGCAGAGGTAGATGCTGCACTTCCTAAAATGACAGAAGATTCCTTCCCGGGAATTTTAGCCAATGTGATTTCTGGTCGCGTAACGAATCGGTTAAATTTAGGCGGTAGGAACTTTACGGTAGATGCTGCCTGCGCTTCTTCTCTCGCTGCTATCGACCTCGCCTACCAGGAACTGTTCCTCGAAAAATCAGATATGGTATTGGCTGGCGGTGCTGACCTTCATAATGGCATCAATGACTACTTGATGTTTTCGAGTACGCACGCCTTATCAAAAAAAGGAAGATGCGCTACCTTCGATTCAGAAGCTGATGGAATTGCCCTCGGTGAGGGTATTGCAATGGTGGTTTTGAAAAGACATGAGGATGCCCTGAGAGATGGAGATACGGTTTATGCAGTCATTAAAGGTGTTGGTGGTTCAAGCGATGGTAAAAGCCTCGGTTTAACGGCCCCCCGTAAAAACGGACAGATCAATGCTTTGGAAAGGGCTTATAGCCAGGCTGGAATTATGCCTTCTCGAGTAGGGTTGATCGAAGCGCATGGCACAGGAACAGTTGTGGGAGACAAAACGGAGGTTAGCGCCCTTACTGATATGTTGAACGAAACCGGCGCAACCACTGGTCAAACACATTTAGGATCTGTAAAAACGCAAATCGGCCATACCAAATGTGCTGCCGGAATTGCCGGATTGATCAAAACAACAATGGCATTATACCACGGAATTAAACCGCCAACAATTAATTTAAAAACACCGAATAGTTTTTATAACGCCAAAACCAGCCCTTTTGCTTTTCATACGGAGGCAGGTTTATGGCTGGATGACAAACGTTACGCTGGGGTAAGTGCGTTTGGTTTCGGCGGAACAAACTTTCATGCGGTACTGGAAAGCGGTAAAAATATTGAAAATGAATACCCTATTCTTAAATCATGGCCTTCGGAGTTGTTTGTTTTTAGAGGCGATAATTACGACGAGGCTAGAGCATCGCTGGCAGATTTAAAAAGCTTACTGGACATAAATGATCAGATTGCCCTGCAGGATATTGCGTTTAGTTTGGCAACGGGCTCACAAAAGGATATTCAATTGAGTATAGTTGCCAATAATGCAGAAGATCTGGTGATGAAAATTGATCTTGTTCTATCTGGTATTGAAAGCAAAGACACTTATAAAACCAATGCAAAAGCTGGTAAAGTCGCATTTTTATTTCCTGGTCAGGGCAGTCAGCGAATTAATATGGCAAGAGACCTTTTTGTGGTTTTCCCTGAGATGAGGAAACTACTTAAGCATCATCCCGCTTATGAAAAGATCCTCTTCCCAAATACAGTATTTGATGCCGAGGCTGCGAAGATCCAAAAAGAAAGTATCAAAGATACACGCATGGCACAGCCGTTATTAGGCATTGTAGATCTGGCCATTGCAAAACTCCTCCAATCTTTTGGTATCCAGCCTGACATGGTTGCGGGCCACAGTTACGGCGAGTTGCCAGCGCTTTGTTTTGCTGGTGCTTTTGAAGATGATCAGCTGGTTAAACTGAGTGCCGATAGAGCCCAGTCGATTTTAAACGCCGTAACGGATGGAGATCCTGGAAGCATGCTGGCCGTAAGTGCAAAACGCGAAGAGTTGGCTGGCTTACTATCTGGTATAGAAAATGTTTTTCCGGTAAACTTCAATTCCCCTACCCAATGCGTAATTGCAGGATCAACCCAAGGTATTAAGAATCTGGCCGCGAAATTGAAAGATGCGAAAGTTTCTTTCCGCCAGTTGGAAGTAGCGTGTGCTTTCCACAGCCCTGTAGTGGCAGAATCGAAAGCACTTTATAAGGAGATTTTATCAGCAGTTTCTTTCCAGAATATCAAAATACCTGTTTGGTCAAATACCACGGCGAAAGAATACCCAAATAATGCTGAAGCCATAAAAGAGCGGCTAACGGAGCATTTGGTTCAGCCGGTTCTCTTTGTCGATCAACTCACCAACATGTACGATGCCGGAGCCAGGGTTTTTATAGAAGTTGGACCAGGCAAAGTGCTTAGCGGACTTACAAAAGCTTGTATCGGCAAAGACGAAACCATTCTTTCTACTGAAGACCAGGGCCAAAACAAGTTAAGTAACCTGCTTGGAACGTTAGCGAGCTATATTTCCACAGGAAGATCAATTAACCTGGAGAAATTATTTGAGGGCCGGTCTACCCGGTTTATTGAGATCAACAATCCAACACTGTACAAAAAAAGTCCTGCCATCTGGTATGTTAATGGTCAGCATGCAATACCATCAACAGGAAAATTACCAGAAAACGGCGCTGCTCCAATTACTAAACCAGTCATACTGATGAAAGAAACACAAAGTCATAACATTAATCAGCAAGTTCCATCATCTGCAAAAGATTTGATGATGCAGGAATATTTACATAGCATGAAAGCGCTGATTCAGGCACAACGCGATGTGATGCTTTCGTTCTTGGGTCAGAATCCATCAGTACAAATGCCTACTTATCAGCAGCAGCCTATAGTAAGTTTGCAGCCGCAACAACCCATTAAAATTGAGAATCAACTGAATGGACAAATGGAGATTTCGCCGGTGATGGAAGTAAAATCTGCGGTGTTGGTTCACAAAGATATTAAACAGATGCTTTTGCAGCTAGTTAGCGATAAAACGGGCTATCCACAAGAAATGCTCGGTATGGAAATGGATCTGGAAGCCGACTTAAGCATCGATTCCATTAAACGGGTAGAAATTATTGGTGCCTTACGTACAGAACTTGGCGGATTTTCTGAGCTAAATCTGCCTGAAGATAAGATAATAGAACAGTTAGCAGGTTTAAAAACGCTTAGCAGTCTGGTAAACTGGATTACCGAAAATACCCAGCAACAGCCACCAGAAATTCAGGTGGTAATTGCTACGAAACTTGCAGAACCACAAAAGCTATCTGTTGATCAGCTAACGGTAGCCATACTTGATATTGTGAGCGAAAAAACAGGCTATCCTAAAGAAATGCTCGGCATGGATCTGGATCTTGAAGCCGATTTGAGTATCGATTCGATAAAGCGGATGGAGATTATCGCTTCACTTAAAGAAAAGGTTGGATTTGGAACGCAGGGCGATCAAGCTGATGACCTGATGGAAAAACTAGCCGCTATTAAAACGCTCAAAAGCCTGGTTAACTGGATTGCTGATGTAGAAATAGAAAGTACTGAGGTGCTGATAGAAGCTAAAAAGATAATTGAAGAAAGCATCGATAACCAAACCGTTAAGGAAAAGCTTTCCCGCTTGCGTTTCGAACTTACGCCTGCCGCACTTACTATTACAGAAGCCGCAATTTTGAAAGGACAACGCTTCGCAATTACTAACGATGGCGGCGGACAAGCCTTAAAAATTAAAGCCATGCTGGAAAAGCATGGGGCCATTGCTGATATTGCAAATTTTGAAGATTCATTGGATCATTACCAGGGCTTGATCATCTTGAATATGTTCGAGGCGCAGAACAAAGTCGGCATTTTAGATCATTTCTCTACGATTAAAAAATTAAACTTTGAAACGGTAAAGTGGGTGTATCTGATCGCAGATACTAAAAGATATTTCAATGCAGAATCTGATATTTCTTTCCTGAGAAACTACCAGGGCTATTCTGGTTTCTTCAAGAGCCTGGATCGTGAGTATGAACATACCAAATGTCGGTTCATCAGCCTGGAAACTAAAATGTCTGCAGATGAAATTGCGAATGTAACCTTGAACGAAATTCTTAATCCGGATAAACCTTCCGAGATCATCTACAACGATCACAAACGCCACATTATGGAGTTGGTGCCGACACAATTAAGCACCGAAAGCGATGAACATCATATCAAACTAGATAAAGATGCTGTTGTAATGGTATTAGGTGGTGCTCAGGGAATTACTGCAGAGCTGATGATTCATTTTGCTAAAGATTATCCTTGTAAATATATCCTGGTCGGGCGATCTGCAAACCCACTGTTGAGTGCTCATGAAGCAACCACGAAGTTGGAGACTAAAGATGAAATCAGGCAATACCTCATCCACCAGGGACAGTTTTCCAAACCAGCTGAAATTGAACAGGAAACCAACCGCGTTTATAAAAATAACCAAATCCTGAGGTGTATCTCCACGCTTGAAGAAGGCGGTTCTACCGTAGTTTACGAATCGCTGGATTTAAGAGATGAAGATGGCTTAACCCGGCTGATTAATCAGGTTTACCAGGAATATGGCCGGATAGACGGTGTGGTGCATGGTGCGGGTTTGCTGGAGGATAAATTATTCAGCAGCAAAACTTCAGAATCTTTTGAACGGGTTTTCGATACTAAAGTAACCCCTTTACGTGTGCTCGCTGAGCAACTGAGACCTGAAACGCAGTTTGTAATTCTCTTCTCCAGTATCGCATCCGTTTACGGCAACCGCGGACAAACAGATTATGCAGCTGCGAATAGTGTAATGGATAAATACGCCTGGGCACTCAAACAAAAAATTAAAGGAAAAGTAATGGCCATTAACTGGGGGCCATGGAAAGGCGCAGGGATGGTTTCACCCACCCTCGAAAAAGAATACCAACGCCGCGGAATTGCTATGATTCCTTTACAAGATGGAATGGAAACCTTCCTTAACGAATTGAAATACGGTAACGAGAGTCAGGTTTTAATTATGGCTGGCAATACCTGGACCTAAATCGCACTAAAAACTATGACGAAGAAAAGCGATGTTGCCATTATAGGAATGTCTTGTGTATTTCCCGGGGCGAAGAATGTACAAGCGTTCTGGGAAAATATATTAAATGGTATAGATTCTACGCAAACTGTTCCTGCAGATCGAATAGATCCGGTTCATTTTGATCGGTCGGCTACCGGTGTAGATCGTTTTTACTGCAATAAGGGAGGCTTTATTCCGGAGTATAGCTTTGATCCGCAACGCTTTGGAATCCTGCCACTTGCCGTTGAAGGTACAGAACCCGATCATTTAATTACACTGGATTTGGTGCACAGTGCGTTGGAAGATGCCGGTGTATTCGAACGTAACTACAAGCTAGACCGCACAGGGATTATAATCGGTAAAGGAAATTACACAGGGCCGGGCGCTACCCGAGCGATCGAAATTGTAAGGACAGGCGAACAAATTTCGAGTGTTTTGAAAGATCTTCTTCCACAACTATCTGACGAAGACCTGGAGAGAGTAAAACGCGAATTTCAGTTAAGGAAAGGGCGTTTTACGGCTGACACTGCGATGGGATTGATTCCAAATCTTGTAGCATCACTTGTTGCCAATAGGTTTAACTTGGGTGGAGTAGCGTTTACATTGGATGCTGCCTGTGCCAGTTCACTCCTGGCAATAGACCATGCCGTTCAGGAACTTAATAGCGGACGCTGTAATATGGTGGTTGCGGGTGGTGTACATCTTGGGCAAAACGCCGCATTTTGGAGTATATTTTCGCAATTGGGCGCGCTTTCAAAGCAAGAAAAGATTAAACCTTTTGACCAAAATGCTGACGGGCTGATTATTGGCGAAGGCTGCGGCTTCGTGGTATTGAAAAGATTAGCGGATGCCATTAGCGATAAGGATAAAATCTACGCAGTTATTAAAGGAATTGGCGTAAGCAGCGATGGCAGCGGAACCAGTGTAATGAGTCCTGCAGTAAAAGGCCAGCTTAAAGCTGTTGCTCAAGCCTGGGAAAATTCAACCTTATCACCGCAGGATATTGGCTACCTGGAAGCACATGGAACAGGAACACCGCTCGGCGATAAAACAGAAATTGAAACGTTGAAACAATTTTTTGGCAAGAATAATACTTTGCCGAAAGCTGGAATCGGTTCCGTAAAATCAAACATTGGACATGCAATGCCAGCTGCAGGAATTGCCGGGCTGATTAAAACGACTCTGGCTTTATACCATGGGGTAATTCCACCTACTTTACATTGCGATGAACCATTGGCCCAGCTGGAAGAAACGCGGTTTTCTGCTGTTCAAAAGACTATTAATTGGGAACAATCAGGATTACCAAAACTGGCTGCGGTAAACGCCTTTGGTTTTGGAGGCATTAATGCTCACGTTGTTCTGGAAGCTTTCAATCAACCTAAAAAAGATGAAGTTCTGGTACTTGCCCGTGAGACCAACCTGGCTTTACTGGAAGCATTGGAAAATGAGGATTTCAGCCTCGGCAATGGAAATTTTCGCATTGCAATTTTTAATCCAACAATGGATAGAATCAGGAAAGCGATCAAAATTGTAGCCAAAAATAATCCCTGGAAAAATAAGCAAGACATTTGGTATAGCAACAATGCGCTTCTTAACGGAACTGGAAAAATTGCTTTTGTTTTTCCAGGTTTAGACGGTTTATCTGGTGGCGAAGTTAACAGCGTTGCTGATTATTTCAACATCAATATTGATCAACAAAAAACCCAGGAGGGCCTGCTGAGCGATGCCCTTCAAACCTTAAATAAAAGCAGTATCCTTGATCAGGCACTGAAGGCATTAGGCGTTAAATCAGACATGAACGCTGGTCATAGTTTAGGCGAATGGCTGGCAGCCAGATCCGCTTCATTAGCTGAAGAAAGTTCAGTTCTCAATTTGCTTAAAATATTAACCCCGGAAACATTTGAGTTAAAAGATTCCAGGTTTATTGCCATTGGATGCGGTGTTGAGGCACTTGGTTCAGTGTTAGATAGCATCCCGGAATTATACCTTTCTAATGATAATTGCCCGCAACAAGTTATTCTTTGCGGCAGTAAAAAGGCGCTGGAAGAACTGGTGCCAATTTTAAAAACGAAACAAATCTTTCATCAGATTCTCCCATTCCAATCTGGATTTCATTCGCCTTTTGTTGCAGATAAACTTGATTTGATTTTATCGGGCATGGAGGAAATGCAGTTCAGAAAAACGACCACACCGCTATGGTCAGCAACTACGTTGGAGATTTATCCGGAAGGTTTCGACGCCATCAGGCGACTGAGTGCTGAACATTTAATCAAACCTGTTCGTTTCCGCGAACTTACTGAGAAATTATATCAGGAAGGTGCAAGAGTATTTATCCAGGTAGGTTCAGGTGGTTTGACTGGCTTTATAGATGATACTTTAAAAGGCCATGAAATAAGTACCATTAGCGCTAACGTACCTATTCGCTCAGGTATTGCACAGTTGCAAAGGATTGTAGCAGCGCTATTTGTAGAAGGAAAGTCGGTTGGAATGGAATTTCTGGATCACATTAAACCATCTGCCGGAAATAAAGCTAAAGGGATAAAACTCATACTTGGTTCGCCTATTATTCGTCATCTTCAAACGTTAAAAGAACTTCCGATCCAGAAACAGCCGAAGTCAAAGCCAGTATTTGCAGATACCTTTCATCCAGTTCTAAACGCATTTAATGAGAATGTGCTGGAAATGATCAATATGCAGGAAGAAATGATTGCGCATTTTGGGAACATGGATTTCAGGCCCGAGCCAGTTGCCGTTTTTAAAAGCCAGCCACCTGAAACGTTGATCCGCCAGTCGTTTAGCCAACAACTTGATGTCAGCTTAGAAAATTGCCCTTACTTAATTGATCATTCCTTGTTGCGGCAGCCAAAAAACTGGCCAACGGTAGCAGATATGGATCCGGTAATTCCGATGACTATGATTTTTGAAGTTTTTGCCGAGATAGCCAATGCGCAGTCCCCTACCGAAAAGGTTCAGAAAATCATGAATATGCGGGTATTTCAATGGATGAATGTGGTAAAGCCTTTTGAGGAAACCGTAACTGGAGAATGGAAGGATGACCAAACGGTTTACCTAAATCTAGATCGCTTCGCTAATGCGGAAGTGAAACTTATAACAACCCTTAACCTAGCACCAAACCGACAGTTTGATATCGGGCAAAAGCTAAACATCGACCGCACAACTGACGAAATTTACGAGGCCCACATGTTTCACGGACCTCAATATCAAGGCATTAAAGAACTACTGGCTGTCGGTGAGAAAGGAATTACCGGAATTATCGAAGCAGCCGGAGGAAAGGGTTCCTTATTGGATAATGCAGGCCAGTTATTCGGTTTGTGGCTGCAGCTCACGCTAGAAAAAGACCGGATTGCTTTCCCTGTAAAGATAGAAGAAATAGAATTTTTTGGAGACATGGCCGATCAGCATGGAACCTTTGAATGTACTTGCGTACTGACGGATTTGAACGATGAATTTGCAACTGCCGATATCGTGATGAAAAAGGCTGGCAAGATTTGGTTAATCATTTCCGGCTGGCAAAACCGACGTTTGGAGATTGATGAACCGCTTTGGAATGTATCAATGTCTCCATTGCACAACCGTTTGTCAGCAGAAATCTCACCAGGCGTTTTCCTTTTTGGTAATGCTTATTCGAGAGTGGTTTCCTGGGATTTTATCCTGAAAAGATATTTCAACCAAACAGAGAAAAAACACCACAACGAGTTGTTGCCAAATAAAAGAAAAACCTGGATGATCAGCAGGGTAGCCGTAAAAGATGCAGTAAGAAACCTACTAAATACAGAAAAAAAGGAGGCCTGCTACCCCATTACTTTCGAGGTTTTCTCAGATGAATTCCGCAAGCCACACGTAAAAGGTGGCTTAACAGATGGAATACATATCTCGATTGCGCATAAGGATACTGATGCAGTGGGAATTGCCCGGTTTGACAGGCCGGTTGGAATAGATATGGAAACCATAGAAGAACGAAGTCCTGCATTTTTCGATTTGGTTTTTAACGACCACGAACTGGAACTGTTGGCTACGAAAGATAAAATAGAATGGGCAACCCGTTTTTGGGTCGCCAAAGAGGCTTATGGCAAATTCTTAGGCAAAGGCTTACAGGGAAACCCTAAAGCGTACACCATCGAAAAGATCAGTGGAGAAGAAATGACCATTAACAACATCACAATCAAAACAATTAAACATAAAAACTATATCATCGGATGGACGCTTTAACGACTACAAAACTAAGCAGCGAAGAGATTTTTGATCTCATGAAACAATTTATAACAGAAGTAATTGGGGAAGAGTTTGTGGAGGAAATGGACATTACACCAGAAAGTTCATTCACCAAAGATCTGGAAATGGATAGCATTGAAATCGTCTCCTTTTCAGAAAAAATCAAAGCCCACTTTGGCGATCAGATTGACTTTACCGGCTGGTTGTCATCTATGGATCTGGATCAGCTCATCAATCTGAATTTAGGAATGATCATTTCTTACATAGAAGAATGCCAGTCATAACTATAAATAACAGGTCTGTGCACATTCAGGAGCTGAATAAAACGGCATCTGAAACAGTTGTTCTCGTGCATGGCATGTTTAGCAACTTGTCGGTATATTATTTCAACATTGCACCCATTTTGGCTACCCGGTTTCATGTGGTGCTATACGATTTGAAAAGCCATGGCATGAGCGAAAAAACGTTGACTGGGTACGACTTAGATAGTATGACAGATGACTTGTTCGCCCTACTGAATATTTTGAAAGTGACTCAGGTTCACTTAGGCGGCTATAGCTTCGGGGGATTAATTGCTTTAAAAATGGCCATTCGTTTCCCAAGCCTCATCAAAAAACTGGCCGTGATGGAAGCACCAGACCCAAGTGATGAAAAAGCCAGAGGCATTATTGAAGAATATAGCAGGGAGTTTCTGGAGCACTATGTCGAAAATTTCACGGATACCACAAAGGTAAAAATGGGTAAAAGACAAATGGAAAAGAACCACCGCATGTATGAATACCTATTTTATCAAACTTCGATCAAAGATGACATGATTTTGGAGAAAAACTTCTTTGAAGATAAAGCGATCAAGAAACTAAATCAAAAGGTTTTATTGCTTTATGGCTTAACATCCAGTTGCATTAATGCTGGCAAATACTTGAACCAACAGATTGAAAATTCTTCAATTCAGTTTGTTGATGGCGACCACAACATTCCAATTCAGGAACCACAGCTCATTGGTGAAGCACTGCTAAATTTCTTCACAGACCATTAAAAAATATTACATGTATGGCAAAATTTGTATTCATTGTACCCCCATTAACCGGCCACATTAATCCAACATTAAGTTTGGGGAGCGTTTTGTTAGCGCGTGGCCACCGCGTGGCATGGATAAGTTTAGATCAGTCACTTGCCGAGAAACTACCGCCAGGTGGCGAACTGCTATTAATTTCATATGATGAAAATGATCAGCAAAAGAAGGAAGCAGAAAAATACCTGGATCTGATCACTAAAAAGATTGTTTACGGAATAGACAGTGTGAAATTCTTATACGAAGAGGTTTTGATTCCGTTAAACAGGCACAGTTACGAAGGGATTTTGCTGTTGCTGACTCAATTTGAACCTGATCTCGTGATCACAGATCATCAAATGTTCGCTGGTGCGATGGCTGCTTTTAATAAAAATTTACCTTATGCAACCTCAGTTACGGCACCGGCAGCCATTAAGGTAATGGATGAATTGCCAAAGGTTCATGAATGGGAAGTGAATCAAATTTTAGCTTTGCAGCAGGAGTTCGGTATAGCGCAATCAAAAAACCTGGCAACTTCAGACCTTCTTACATTGATTTTCACCTCAAAAGAATTTTTTGGAGAAATGGAGTTGCCGGAGCATTTTAAATTTGTCGGTCCAGTTTTTAATCGCCGACAGGCTGAAATTCCATTTAACTGGCAAGCATTCCAATCCATTAGTCAGCCTAAAATCTTGGTGAGCATCGGCACTACTTTCGATCATGAGCATAAGAAAAGTTTTTTTAGCAAAGTGATTGAAGCCTTCGCTTTGGAAAATATCCATGTTATAGTAGTTTCAGACCCGGATTTATTTGACGAATGGCCAGCTAATTTTACCGTTCAAAAGCAGGTGCCTCAAGTAGACTTGTTGCCGCATTTAGATGCTGTAGTTTGCCATGCCGGCCACAACACGGTTTGTGAAACGCTAATGAATGGCCTGCCGTTAGTGGTTATTCCTATTGCTTATGACCAAAGCCACGTTGCCGGCCGCGTATTTCGTGTAGGTGCGGGCGAACGCTTAAATTTCAATAGGTTCAAAGCTAAGCACTTGCAGGAAGCGGTAAACGCTATCCTTCACAACCCATCTTATCGAGAAGCGTCAATCCAAATCAGACAATCTTTTATCCATGCAGGGGGTAATGATACTGCGGCCAATTTATTGGAAGAAGCCTGTTACAAATCCGTTCAAATATTTACCAGCTAAACTCAACTTATATGTCTAAATTTTTATTTGTTGTTCCACCCTTTTTCGGTCACATTAGCCCAACGCTCAGTATTGGTGCAAGTTTACTCGCCCGCGGGCACGAGGTAAAATGGTTTGGGATTACCGCTTTGGCACAGGCGCATCTTCCTGAGGGCGGGGAATTTATTTATCCGAAAGATGATTTACTACCTTTTGCGGAAGAAATTGATCGAATTTTAAAACGTCAGGACGATGGGCCTGCGTGTTCGGGTCCGGAAGTAATGAAACTGGCTTTAGAAGAGACTTATGTACCCTTTGCGAAAATGATGATGCCTGGACTTCATAAATATGTTGATCTATGGAAACCAGATGTCATCATCAACGACTGTATTACCTTTGCAGGTGCCCTTTGTGCACATTTGAAGGGAATTCCTTCGGTAACGACCACCCCTGTTCCACCGGATGTTATGGGAGATACCGCTGCAAGCGCACCGAAAATTTTTGAATGGCAGCAAAACCTCATTCTGCGTTTACAGCAAGAAGTCGGTATTTATGGCAATGAAATTCATATCCACTCGCACCAGTTGAATATGGTTTTCACTTCGCAGGGTTTTGCAGGCTTTGATGAAAAATCGCCGCATATGCAATTTGTCGGTCCGGTTAAAGGAAGACCGAACCTTGCCCCTTTTGATTGGGAAAGATTATCAAAGGCCACAACGCCTAAGGTTTTTGTTTCCTTAGGTACGTTATTGGTTGATATCCGTGCTGCTTTTTTTCAAAAGTTAATTGATGCATTTGCAAATGAGCCAATTACCATTGTTGCGGCAACAAATCCAGATATTTTCGAGAAATGGCCAGAAAATTTTATCGTCAATGGCTTCGTTCCGCAGTCCGAACTGATGCCACATATGGATGCCGTAATCTGCCACGGAGGGTTTAATACGGTTAATGATACTTTTACAAATGGGTTACCCATGCTAATTACGCCAATTGCCTACGACCATTTTCATACCGCAAAGCTGATTGAGCAAGCTGGATGTGGAATTAGCATCAGATACAAGCGACTTAGGATTTCAGAACTTAGAGATACCGTTTTCGAACTATTGGAAAATCCGAAATACCGTTTGGCTGCAGAAAAAATCAGAGATACCTTTATTGAGGCGGGCGGAAACGAAAAAGCCGTCGAATTACTGGAAGATTTTGCGAAGAATAACAGTGTGTTAGAACCAGCCTGATCCATAGTATGAAAAGAAAACTACTCTTTGGCGAAAGGATGCTTTATGGTGACGGACAAAGCCCGTTTAACATGGTAATTCCGCTGAAAATTAAAGGGCACATCGAGCTTAATAAGCTCGAACTTGCTTTGTTAAAAATCCAGAAAAAACATCCATGGCTTACCGCATCCATTATAAGATATAATGATAAAAGACCTTGGTTTACAACGCATCCAGCCGAGTCATTTAAAGTAAATATTCGTATTGTTGATCGTTCTGGCGATGATGACTGGAAACGGGAATCAGAAACGGAATGGGCTAAAACATTTGATGCGTCTCAGTCGCCTTTGTTCAGGGTAACCTGGATAAAAGGTGAGGAATTTTCAGAATTTTTACTTGTTTTTCATCACTGCCTGTGTGATGGTTCCACAGGGATTTCAATTTTAAAGGAATTTCTTTTGCTGGCGGATAATCCTGAAACTGAAATCGGTGAAGAAATTCCGATTCAGGGCATTGAGGATATTGTTCCGGCAAAGGTGTTGAAGAGTCTTCGGAAGCGTACCAAACACAGCCTCATCGGCAAAATCGCAACCCTGGCATTATGGATTATCCCCATAAAAAAAGTCGCAGTAGATCGGAAACGTGATTACATGCTGCACTGGAAATTTGACGAGCAATTTAGTACGGCTATATTATTGTTCTGCAAATCGAACGGTTTTACGGTAAATACGCTATTGAGTGCCACGATCCTCAAAGCCTTTAAAGAGATTTTAGCAGCTAAATCTTTCAATAAAATTTCACTCCCGGTAGATATTCGCAACTTAAATCCCCTAATAAAAAAAGACCACGTTTTCGCCTTCGGATTAATGATAGTACTTTCTGCCAGCAATAGTGCAAGTTTTCTGGAAGGTGTTAAACTTCTTCAGGAAGATGTAAACCGTAAACTGGCAAAACTAGACCCCTATTCCTTAATGATGATGATGGAAGCCTGTCATCCGTCGCTAGAAAATTTTAGCAACCTATTAAAATATGGTAAAACAAGTAACGATTGCATGTTTTCTAATTTAGGAAAACTGGATATTCCGCATGAGTATGAAAACTTCCTGCTGGAGACCATTTACAGCCCTTCTGTAATGGGTCCGTTAGGGAATACCACTACCATTCTCACGTCGACGTTTAGGAAACAGATGGACTTTTCCTTTATGGCCAGCGAAGGATATCTTACTTACAACGATGCAGAATTAATTAAGGGGAAAGTGATTTCACTTCTCAAAGAAAATATTGGAACATACCATTAGCGATATGAATAGAAAATTAATACTCGGGGAAAGAATTATGTATGTTGATCCTGCAACGCCTTTAAACTGTGTCTTTACAGCGAAAATATTGGGTGAGATTGAGGAACAGCATATCAGGACAGCATTAGATCAGATCCAAAAAAAACATCCGCTACTGAGCATGAAGATCGAGCCGATTAAGAATGCACCTCATTTTGTGTTAAATGAAAGTATTGATCAAATACCCATACGAATAGTTGACTTTATTTCTGATCAGGATTGGCGCAAAGAATCAACAACTGAATGGTATAAACTTTTTAATCAAAACAATAAGCCACTTGCCAGATTGGTCTGGATTAGAGGTCATCTGGAATCAAACCTGATATTGGTTTTACCCCATTGTATTTGCGACGGTGCCACAATTGTAAACCTGATGCAGGAATTGTTGACACTAACAGACAATCCAAGCCACGAACTCCTTCCATACTCAACCTTTTCTTCCATTAGCGAATTATTGCCAGCAGGTTACTCGCCGGAGCATTACATCAAGCGTAAAACTTTTGCTGCTTTAGGGAGACTATTCTTTCTTTTCAAATCATCCTCAGAAAAGAAATGGAGCCAAAGCAATTATGCCATTAATTGGAAATTAGGAAAGGAAGAAACGCGCACTTTCATCGCAAAGTGTAAAGCAGAGAAAACAAGTGTACATGCAGCCATTTGTGCGATGTTTATCTCCGCATTTAAAAAGCTGAAAAAAGACAAGGCACATGGAAAAGTGATTTGTCCGGTAGACATCAGGCGATTTATACCCGAAATAAAAGCCGACACCATGTTTGCATTTGCGCCAATTGCAGAACTCAAGGTTGCAAATAAAGAAGATAACGTTTGGGAAAACGCAAGGAGTCTAAAAACTGATCTTGATAAAAAAATTGAAGAAATGAACGTGCCGAGACTACTTCAAATGAGTGAATCTTTTCATCCACTTGCAAACAAAATGATTAGTTTCCTTCGATCTACTAATGGCTCCCATGATATTACGCTAAGCAATATGGGTTTGCTGAATATCAAGCAACATTACAAAACCTTTAGCATCGAAACCATTTACAGCCCCACAGTTGCTTTTCCCTGGAAAAATGCAAATACTCTCGTTGTCAGTACATTCAACAATCAACTTGATTTCTCCTTTATGTCTGATGAAAATTTTTTGAAAGAATTTGATGCCATGCTTATTAAGGCAACGGTACTAGAACAGATGACCGCTCACCATAACTCCTTTGCCAGTGCCAGATTTTGAAAACAATAATAGGCTGCGATGGCGAAAATTCGTTAGAAAAACCCTATTGATCTATTTGATACCGAACGTAACACTGAATACAGTAATTCCATATTTCGCGCTTAAAACACAGTCGTCTGTCTACCTGTTTTCCGGTGAGCAAAATCTTGCCCGATTTTTACTGCCGATGTCTTTACTCCTTCCCTTCCTGATCACGATAGATGTCTTCAAAAAAATAAAAGCCATGCAAAACACCGAGTCTTTGCATTTCGAATGCAATAATATATTGGAAGGAAATGCGAAAATGTTTAGGTTGGCAGGGCTTCATAGCCTCTACACAATGCTAATCATCCTATTAATTTTAGCTTTAATTCACTTTAGCTTTCCTAAAAACTTCAACTTTGGAATCATTACTTCGGCTTTATCAGTCGGTATCTTGGCTGGTTTTTATTCCATTACTTTTTTCTTTTTATCCATTAAGAAAATAAGAGCAGTACACTTGAAGCGATAGTCAGGACTTCTTGAAGTAGAAAACTGGTGTGTTACGGGATGAATACTAAAAGTTAGCGATTGATCTTTGTTAGCATTAAACATCATGGAAAAGAGTTAATTTTTGAAGACCCTGAAATTAAAAAACAGATTTTTCAATAAAACTGAAAAAATTCTAAACTTTATTTTCTTGCGTCCGGTTCTATCTATACTTCATAAATAGTTTGTTTGGTTTATATGGGGCTCAAGGATTTGAGCCCCTTCCTTTTTTAAGCCAGCTCAGTATTCAGATCTGCTAAAATTATTACCCAAAAATATATTAAGTTGTAAAATTTGAACTACATTTGGTTTGAATCTCCCCCTATTCGTTTTTTCAACTTCTAATTTAAATTATATGGAAACGAGTAAATTCTCAAAATTCAGTGCCGAGTTTTTGGGCACTTTGGTATTGGTATTAATGGGTTGCGGTAGCGCCGTAATTGCGGGGGCAGATGGCACAACAGGTGTTGGCTTGTTGGGTATTTCGTTTGCGTTTGGTCTTTCGGTTGTAGCAATGGCCTATGCGATTGGTCACATTTCAGGTTGCCACATTAACCCGGCTATTTCTATCGGGATGGTGGTTGCAGGTAGAATGAAGGCTACTGAAGCAGCCTACTACATTCTGGCGCAGATTCTTGGTGGCATTGCAGGTGCAGCGCTTCTTTACCTCATTGTAAGTAATCAGGCAAATTTTGTCATGAAAGATTGGGCATTGGGATCGAATGGCTGGGGAACAGGCTATTTATCTGAATATAACCTGGTGGCAGCATTTGTTGCTGAAGCTGTTTTCACCTTCATTTTTCTTTTGGTCATTTTTGGTGCAACATCAACTAAAAATATCAATGGTGGCTTTGCTGGTTTAGCAATTGGCCTGTCATTGGTACTCATTCACATTGTTGGCATTAAAATTACCGGCGTTTCTGTAAATCCAGCCCGTAGCATAGGTCCTGCAATTTTATCGGGGGGAATAGCACTAAAACAAATTTGGTTATTCATCGCTGCCCCTATTACTGGTGCGGTTTTAAGTGCAGTGGTTTGGAAAACCGTTTTAGAAAATAACTAAATATAAAGTAGAAGATAAGGGAAAATTAATCTTCTCTTATCTTCTAATATTCGTTTTTAAAGGTTTTTTACAATGGCCTCATCTGTAGGCTTGGTTTTAGAGCGGAAACGGTGTACCAACTCTCCTTTTTCATTGATCAGGAATTTCTCGAAGTTCCATTTAATATCGCCTTGCTCTTCCGTATTGGTTTGAGATGTAAGATACTTGAACAAAGGACTAATGTCAGCGCCTTTTACACTACTCTTCTCAGCAAGCAAAAATGAAACATTATATTTTCCTGTACAGAATTCTTTGATCTCGGCGTTTGTTGAAAATTCCTGACCACCGAAATTTCCTGCCGGGAAGCCAATTAAAACCACCTTTTTGCCATATTGCTTCTGAAGTTTTTCCAAATCTTCATACTGAGGTGTAAAACCGCATTTAGATGCAGTGTTTACTATCATAATTTTTTTGCCCTTAAATTTTGACAGTTTTACTTCTTTTCCGTCAATAGTTTTAAAGCTGAAATCGTAAACATTTTTTGGTGGATTTGGAACCAAAAAGTTCAATAGGATTAAGATTGTGCTGATCATCGTTTTTTATTTTTATATACGAATATAAGTACAAATAGTTTTTACAGCTATGTTTTACTTTTATTATTATCAGTAAAGCATTTTTGTAGGTTAAAATGTGCTACTCGGAGATGGCTTGCTTTAAGCAAAAGCGGCTCAAATTAACCACTCTGCACTAGAAACTTATTTTACGATGCTAAAGGAAAGACTGAGAAAGGATTATGGCTAAAGCGACCGGGCATTGATTTTTTGCACTCCATTGAAAAGCCCTTGATTTATAAGGATGTTTATGCACAATATGGTCTTTGTTAATTTATCACTTCAAAAAAAATAGCATTAAATACTGCGCATGTTTTGATTTATGCTTTAATTATAGCTTTATTTGCACAAAATCGAATTCATGGCCAAAAACTTACTCATCGTCGAATCACCCGCAAAAGCCAAAACTATTGAAGGCTACTTAGGTAAAGATTTCCTTGTGAAATCCAGCTATGGCCACATTCGGGACTTGGTTAAAGGTGATATGGCCATCGACATCAAGAACAACTTCGCTCAAACTTACGAGGTGCCTGCTGATAAAAAAAGTATGGTGGCCGAACTTAAGAAATTAGCGAAGGAAGCCGAAATGGTATGGCTAGCATCCGATGAGGACCGCGAGGGTGAGGCAATTTCATGGCACTTATTCGAAACTTTAGGCCTTAAGGCAGAGAAGACAAAAAGGATTGTATTTCACGAGATTACAAAACCTGCCATCTTAAAAGCGATTGAAAGCCCAAGAACAATCGATTATAATTTAGTAAATGCCCAGCAAGCCCGTCGTGTTTTAGACAGGTTGGTTGGCTTTGAACTTTCTCCTGTTTTATGGAAAAAAGTTAAACCTTCTTTATCTGCTGGTCGTGTACAATCTGTTGCGGTTCGCTTAATTGTAGATCGAGAAAGAGAAGTATTAAACTTTAAAGCTGCTGCCGCTTTTAAAATTACCGCTCAGTTTTCTACCGGAAAAGGCAGAGAAGTGGTGAAAGCAGAGTTGCCACAGCGGTTTGAAAGTGAAGCAGATGCAGAAAAGTTTCTGCAAGACTGTGCAGCTGCTAAATTTGATATAACCAGTTTAGAAACCAAGCCTGCTAAAAGAAATCCTGCTGCTCCTTTCACTACCTCAACTTTACAGCAGGAAGCATCACGTAAGTTAGGATTTTCTGTTGCCAGAACCATGCAGGTTGCGCAAAGACTGTACGAAGCTGGAAAGATCACTTACATGAGAACCGATTCGGTAAACCTATCGGATACGGCTTTAGCAGCTGCTGAACAAGAAATAAAATCGGCTTATGGAAATCAATATCATCAGCCGAGAAAATATAAAACCAAATCTGCTGGTGCTCAAGAAGCCCACGAAGCCATCCGCCCCACGTATTTCGACAGACACACTGTTGATGGCGATATTTCAGAGAAACGTTTGTACGATCTGATCTGGAAACGATCTATTGCCTCGCAAATGAGTGAAGCATTATTTGAAAAAACGACTGCACAAATAACGGCATCAACAAGAAAAGAACACCTGGTTGCCGAAGGTGAAGTACTTAAATTCGATGGTTTCCTCAAAGTATATTTGGAATCTACTGATGAAGAAGAAGGTGAAGAGAAAGAAGGTGGCGCTATTTTACCGCCGTTAGCTAAAGGTCAGGAGTTGTTTTTAAACGAAATGCAGGCAACAGAACGTTATTCTCGTCCGCCTGCAAGATATACTGAGGCAAGCTTGGTAAAAAAATTAGAAGAATTAGGTATCGGCCGTCCTTCAACGTACGCACCAACCATTTCTACTGTTCAGAATCGTGGTTATGTGGTGAAAGAAGACCGGGATGGCAAGCCACGTAAATTCACAGCCATCGTTTTAAATAATGGAACTGTGAAAACAGAGATCAAGTCTGAAATAACGGGTGCTGAAAAATCGAAACTCTTCCCTACTGATATCGGCGAGGTGGTAAACGATTTCCTTGTTGAACACTTTAAAGGTATCGTAGATTTCAATTTTACCGCGAGTGTAGAGAAAGAATTTGATGAAATTGCACAAGGTTTACAAGAGTGGACTAAAATGCTTCATTCTTTTTATAATCCTTTTCACTTAGAAGTTGAAAATACGTTAGAAACTGCTGAGCGTGCTACTGGTGAGCGTTTATTGGGTTTAGATCCAGCTACCGGCAAAAACGTTTACACCAAGGTTGGTAAATTTGGTCCGCTGGTTCAAATTGGTGAGCAAGATGACGAGGAGAAACCGAGATATGCCAGTTTGATGCGAAATCAATCTGTGGCAACTATTCAGTTAGAAGATGCATTAGAACTATTTAAACTGCCCTTCTCACTTCCAGATTTTGAAGATAAAGAGGTGATGATTGGCGTAGGCCGTTTTGGACCTTATGTGAAATGGGGCGAAAGTTTTATCTCACTTCCAAAAAATGAGGACCCCTTATCGATTACTTATGATCGTGCAGTAGAAATCATTCGTGAAAAAATGGATGCTGATGCACCAATTGCTCATTATCAAGGCTTAGGCGTTACAAAAGGCAAAGGTAGATTTGGCCCATTCATTAAATGGAATGACTTGTTTATCAATATCCCTGCGAAAGGATATGACTTCGATAATTTGTCTCAGGAAGATATTGAAACATTGATCGGTAAAAAGGTGGAAAAGGAAGCAAACCGCTTTATCAAAACCTGGGAAGCTGAGAAAATTTCTATTGAAAATGGCAGATGGGGTCCCTTCATTCGTTTTGGTAAGCTGATGCTTAAATTGAGAAACAATGAAGCTACCAAACAAAAATATACGCCGGAAGAGCTGGCGGACATAGATTTGGAAGTGGTGAAGAAAATGATTGTTGAACAAGTGCCAAACGCCTTCGAAACAAAAAAGAAAGCACCAGCTAAAAAGAAAGCGCCTGCAGCAAAGAAGGCTGTAGCTAAAAAGAAATAAATTGCGAGCAAAGAATAAGGAACAAGGCTAAGAGATACAATACTCTAGCTTAACATCCTTATTCTTTGCTCCTTTATCTTTAATCTAGAAATGAAAGCAGATTTACCAGAAAATACAGTTGAAGATATCGCCATGGCGGTGGTGCTGATGGGTGAAACACCTGAAGTGAAAAACTGGACAGTTTATTTGGTTAACCTCAAGGAAGAGCCGATTACTAACGTGTTAATTAGCTCAAAAGGTTACGGAGAAAAAGATGGCAAGCCGGTGAAAACATCCGTTTTACGGCATTTTATAGGTGATATGTCAGCACAGGATTTTAAAGGTGTAGAGGCAATTGATCCCGAAGTATTTGGTTTGACGAATGAGTATTGGTTGAGCTATTATATAGGCACAACTATTTACGACAAGAAATTTATTTTTCTCCCTGAAAGCATTGTTGATACTAATCTGATTAAAATTCCGCTGGTGAACAGGCCTGGAGTGATGATTAAATAAGTATTAAGTGCTAAGTTTTAAGTATTAAGTCTAGAGTCATTGATAGTTGGCGTACCTTTTATGGTTTAAGAGGTTAAAGGGTTAGAAGTTTAGGTGGTTAGAGGGGTTAGGAGGTTAGGAAGAAACAGCGTTCTAGATTTTAAACTTAGAACATTCAAGCGCCCAAGACTCTGGACTATTAACTAAAGACTTTGAACTACAGGCTACAGACTCCGAACTAAAAACTCACCACTCCCAACTCCTCTTGCGTCCAAGACTTTAGACTACCGACTGAAGACTATCACAAACTACTTTTCCGGCACTTTAACCGCTTGTCTGCCGAGTAACTTCCAGCCACTTTTCTCTTTACTCCAAATGAGTAATATATACAATCTCACATTTCCCGGAACGTTTTTATCATTAGTTTTCGCATTTAAGGTATGACGAACTAAAGCTGTTTTATTTTGAATAGTCACCGTTTGATCGGTTAAGTTGATGTCAACAAAATCAGATTCTCCGGAAATCAGAGAATGTAAAAATTCTTGTTTGGTTTGCACCTTTCCACTAGAGTGACCATAACTTAAATTGCTTAAAATTAATTGGTCTAAGGCCGCGCTATCAGGAGTAATCATAAGTTGCGACAGCCTAGACACGGCCTCCTCTACTCCTGTTTTTTGAGCAAAAACCAGGTTCGCACTTAAAAGAATGGTAGAAAAAATTAATAGTTTCTTGATCATATCTGGTAGAATTGGGTTGATTTGTAAACTTATCCAATTCATTTTAAAGGAACAAATCAAACGCAGGAAATTTTGTAAGGATTTGATTTGTCAAAAATTTTATAGAAGAATTTTCCTTTCCAACAAAAATGAAGTTGGAACGAATCAACTGATCGTAATGATGCGTATTTGATACCACTAAGAAAAAACAAAAAGACTTCTTAATCATACAAATAAACTCCAAATGTCTCTTACTTTTCCACATATTTGTATTAACTCAAAATTTTAATCTACTTTCATTCACATCTAATTAAAATTTGAAAATGGAACAACCATCTAACTATCAATCGTCCTCCAAAAAGAAGTTTATTTTTTTAGGCTTGTTGGCAGTTTCAATTGCTGCAATACTTTTCATTTATTTCAGGCACAAGAAGAAATCAAATGAAGATAATCAAGCATATGCTAAATATATTGAAGCTTATACCTCGGGAACAATCTCCAAGAAAAGTTTCATTCGAATACATCTTGCTAACGCAGCAACCGGGATGCAGGACTTAGGAAAAGCCGATTCTCGTGAGCTATTTGACTTTTCGCCTTCCATCTCTGGAAAGACCTACTGGATTGATCCTCAGACCGTAGAGTTTAGACCTGATGAAAATCTTAAACCCGGCAAAGCGTATGAAGCAACATTTAAATTGTCAGACGTATCAGCCACAGAGAAAGGATTGGAAGATTTCGATTTTGAATTTAAAGTGATCAAACCGGGAATTATGCTTACTCAGAATGGTTTGGTATCCCAGAACAATACATCTCTGGACTATATGAAGCTGACTGGCGAGGTAGCTACTGCAGATGCAGAAGAGACAGCCAAAATTGAAAAGGTAATCGAACTGGATTTCGATCAAAAACTCAAAGTAAAATGGCAACATGATCCGGCAAAAAACACCTCTAAGTTTACCATAGATAGCATTAAGAAAAAAGCAGCCGATCAAAATTTAAAAATAGAATGGGATGGTGATGCCATTGATGCAGATCAAAAGGGCGAAGAAACTGTCAGAATTCCTGCATTAAATAAATTTGAGGTACTGGATATTAAAGCCATTCAAGGCGAAGAAGACTACGCTTTAGTTCAGTTTTCAGAACCAATTGGCGTTGGACAGGACCTAACAGGGATGATTTCTCTTGGCAATTTAAGTGATTTAAGATATACGATAGACGCTAGCCAGGTTAAAATTTATGCTGCCGAAGCGCTTAAAGGCAACTACGCTTTGAATGTAAATAACGGCATTGAGAATATTAACGCTAAGACGCTTGCCGTTGGAAAGACAGCAAATTTGGTTTTTGAAGATAAGTTACCAGCTGTTACCATCTCTGGAGCTGGCACAATTTTGCCAAATTCTGATAAACTGGTGTTGCCATTTGAGGCGATCAATCTAAAAGCTGTTGATGTAACTGTGATTAAAATTTATGAAAATAATATTCCTCAATTTTTTCAATCCAATAGTTATAAAGACGGAAATGAGCTTAGAAGAGTAGCTAAGCCTATTCTTCAAAAAGTTATCCGTTTGGATGAGGATAAAGCTTTAAATCTCCATAAAAAAAATCGCTTCACCTTAGATCTCGATAAGATGATCCGTACTGAACCAGGAGCGATGTATCGTGTTACCATTGGCTTTAGGAGAGAATATAATGCCTACGAATGCAAGGCAAATGACGAAAAAGCTGAAGAAGGTGAAGATAGCTATTATGGTCAAAACGAAGGTTTAGGCGACAATATAGATGAAGACGATGATTTTTGGCTTCGTTATAGCAGTTACTATCCGGCAAATTACCGTTGGGATGACCGCGATAATCCATGTACACCCTCATTCTATAGTAACCAGCGTTGGGCAAGCCGAAACTTACTGGCTTCTAATATTGGCTTAGTGGCCAAGCGTGGAAACGATAATAGCATGCTTATTGTTGCCACTGATCTGTTAACGGCAAAACCATTAAGCGGAATTGAACTTGAACTAATGGATTACCAAAAACAAATCATTTTTACCACTAAAACAGATGGTGATGGTTTTGCACGCTTTGATTTGAAACGTCAGCCTTTTCTGTTGATTGCAAAAAACGGATCTGAACGCGGTTACCTCAAACTCGACGATGGCAGTTCGCTCCCTTTAAGTAGGTTCGATGTTGGTGGCGACGTGGTGCAAAGTGGTTTAAAAGGGTTTATTTATGGAGAAAGAGGTGTTTGGAGGCCAGGTGATAGTTTATTTGTATCTTTTGTACTTGAAGATAAGCTTAAAAAACTGCCAGCCAACTATCCGGTTACGATGGAATTATCAAATCCGAAGGGGCAACTCTACAAACGTCTGATTAATGGTAAACCAGTAAACGGATTTTATACTTTTAAAACTGCAACAGAAAGCACATCTCCTACTGGTAACTGGACGGCAAAAGTAAAAGCCGGAGGTGCAACGTTCACCAAAACTTTGAAAATAGAAACGGTAATGCCAAACCGGTTGAAGATCGATTTCAATGTTGGCAACAAGCCTTATCTCAAAGCTGGAACATCGGCTGCTACCCTATCGGCTAAATGGCTATTCGGTGCGGCTGCACAAAATTTAAAAGCTAAAGTTGATGTTAATTTAAATACTACGGAAACGAAGTTCAAAGGTTTTGAAGGCTTCAGTTTCGACAATCCTACCGTGATTTTTGAATCGCAGGTTAAAACCATTTTTGAAGGGTCATTAAATGCTGCAGGAACCGCTCAGATCAACACCAACCTGAATGAAAATAAAACTGCTCCTGGTGTGTTAAGGGCAAACTTTACCACGAAGGTGTTTGAACCGGGTGGCAATTTCAGTATTGATAACTTTAGTATTCCCTATCACGTTTATAGCAGCTATCTGGGCATTAGGCCAGAGAAAGGTGATAAACTAAGCGGCATGCTGGTTACCGGTAAAGACCATAAAATTGAAATTGTAAATGTAAATACAGACGGGAAATTGGTTGCCGGAAGTAAAACTGTTCAGGTAGAACTATACAAAACACAGTGGCGCTGGTGGTGGGAACAGGATGATCAGTTTACTTTTGCCAATTTTACACAAAATGAATATAACAAGCTGGTCGAAACGAAACAGGTAACTTTATCAAATGGTAAAGGCAGTTGGAATTTACGGGTTGATGAACCTGAATGGGGCCGATATCTAATCTTGATCCGCGATTTAAACGGTGGTCATGTTACCGGAAAATCTGTCTATGTAGATTGGCCTGGATGGGCACAGCGTGAGCAGGGATCGAATCCAACAGAAGCATCTATGTTATCGTTTACAGCCAATAAAGAGAAATTTACGGTTGGTGAAGACATCACTTTAACCATTCCAACTGCAGAAAATGGCAGGGCGCTGGTATCCATAGAAAATGGAAGCCGCGTTTTAAAAACATTCTGGATTGATACGAAGGCTGGTCAAACACAATATAAGTTCAAAGCTGAGAAAGAAATGGCACCGAATGTTTTTGCGAACATTACGTTGCTACAACCTCATGCGCAAACTGTAAATGATTTGCCAATTAGGATGTACGGAGCCATTCCAATTGCTGTGGAAGATCCGCAAACCATCTTGAAGCCAACGATTAAAATGTTGGATAAAATCAAACCAGAAACGGAAAATACCATTACCGTTGGTGAACAAAATGGAAAGGCCATGACTTATACCATTGCACTGGTTGATGAAGGCTTATTGGATTTGACAAGGTTTAAAACACCAGATCCACATGGTGCATTCTATGCCCGCGAAGGTTTGGGCGTGAAAACCTGGGATTTATTTGATTATGTATTAGGTGCCTGGGGCGGTAATTTAGAAAGAATTCTTAGCATAGGTGGTGATGGATCAATTAACAAAAATCTAAATCCTGCCAAAGCCAATCGCTTTAAAGCAGTGGTTAAATTTATGGGTCCATTTACCATTGGTAAAGGCGAAAGTAAAACACACAAGTTTAAATTGCCACAATATATAGGTGCGGTTCGAGCAATGGTTGTTGCTGGTCAGGATGCAGCTTATGGCTTTGCCGAAAAATCTGTTCAGGTGAAAAAGCCGCTAATGGTTTTAGCTACGCTACCGCGGGTAATCGGTCCGGGAGAAACTTTCACCTTACCTGTTACTGTTTTCGCTACCGAGAAAAATCTCAAAAATGTTTCCGTTCAGCTGCAGGCCAGTAATTTAATTGTTCAGGGAACCAACAAGCAGCAACTTTACTATAAACAGACTGGCGAACAAATGGCGTATTTTGAGGTTAAAGCACCAAATACCGTTGGCATTGCTAAAGTAAAAGTCATTGCACAAAGTGGTGGAGAAAGAACTGATTATGATGTTGAGATGGACATTCGAAATCCGAATCCTTACATCACAAATGTCGTTTCTGCAACGGTTCAACCAGGTCAAAAATGGGCAATCAATTACGCTCCTATCGGGATGACGGGTACAAATTCTGGATCATTAGAGGTTTCTTCCATCCCGGCAATTAATCTTAAAAAACGATTAAACTATTTAATTCAGTATCCGCATGGTTGTATTGAACAAACCACTTCAGGTGTGTTCCCTCAATTATATCTGGATAGATTAAGCCCGTTAACCGAGCAACAGAAAGCAGTTACGGAGAAAAACATTAAGGCTGGAATTAGCAGAATAAAAGGTTTCCAAACTACGGATGGTGGATTATCTTACTGGCCTGGAGATGCAAATGCGGATGAATGGGGCAGTAATTATGGTGGACACTTCCTCGTGGAAGCGCAAAATGCAGGCTATACCCTTCCTGTTGGTTTGCTGGATGAATTACTCCGCTACCAGAAAAGAAAAGCAGCCAATTGGGCACCAAATAGCAATAACTTCTATGGCGGGGATTTAGCTCAGGCCTATCGTTTATATACCCTGGCCTTAGCTAAGAAACCTGAAATGGCAGCGATGAACAGGTTAAAAGCTTTCGAATACCTATCAGTTTCGGCTAAATGGCGTTTGGCAGCTGCCTACAAACTTGCAGGCCAGAACGATGTAGCTCAAAATATGATCCGTGGTTTAGACACATCAATCCAGCCTTACAAACAATTAGGTGGAACTTATGGATCTGATGTTCGCGATCAGGCAATGATTTTAGAGACCTTAACATTATTGGGTCAAAAAGCGAAAGCAGCTGGTTTATTGCAACCATTGGCGGCAAAATTAGGGGAGAATACCTGGTACAGCACACAGACTACTGCTTACAGTTTGCTGGCGATTGCTAAATTCTGTGGTGCTAACCAGTCATCAAATAAGTTGCAGTATCAGTATGTTTTAGACGGAAAGTCAGCATCAGTTAGTTCAGGTCAATATTTAAACAGTACGGCGGTTAACTTCAAAGGAAATACCACATCAGTAATTAATAAAGGAAGCAATGTCTTATTTGTGCGTTTGGTATTAGAAGGGCAGCCAGTTGCGGGTCAGAACAATTTCTTGCCAAACCGCCCGGACGTATTGGATATGAATGTGGTTTATAAGCGTTTAAATGGAACCATCCTGGATCCAACCACATTGAAACAAGGAATGGACTTTTATGCAGAGGTAACCGTGAAAAATCCAGGTAGAATGGGTTATTATGAGCAAATGGCACTTACCCAAATCTTCCCGTCAGGATGGGAAATTATCAATACCAGGGTAAATGACAACCAAAGTATCCTAGCTTCTTCTCCTTTCACTTATCAGGATATCAGAGATGACAGGGTGTTTACCTACTTTAATATTCGAGAAAATGAGAGTCTGGTTTACAAGGTTCTGCTAAATGCATCTTACTTAGGCAAGTACTATTTATCGGCTGTTCAGTGTGAAGCCATGTATAACAACGATATTTCTGCGACGCAGGATGGAAAGTGGGTTCAGGTGGTGAAGTAGTCTGAGAATAACTTTGTCTTGTGCAAATCATAAATGAAAGTAAAATTTACACTCGTATCCAATACGAGTATAAATTATTACTTTATTTACACTCGTAAATAAATACGCAGGTAAATGTTATACTTGTTATGAAAAAATTTAAGAGCGATATTCCTTCTAATCAGTTACCAGAATTGCCACCGACGCAAGGAGATTGCTGGAAGAATCTGGTTTCCTCAGATCAACAAAAGTGGCCAAGGAAAAATTGTACCTCAACTATAAATTAGTTGACATTTTAGAACCTCATGATCACATCTAAAATACCCAAGTCATTTCTGATATCAGATCTCATTTGCTTTGCATTATTTTTGGTTTTTCTGCTATTATTACCAGGCAAACTTTTTAAATCGCCAACATCATTTGTAATCGAGGCCAATAATGGAAATTTACTTAGTGCTGCAATTGCCTCCGACGGACAGTGGCGTTTTCCTGTGGCCGATTCTGTGCCTGTAAAGTTTAAAGATTGTATCATTGCATTTGAAGATAAGCGATTCTATGACCATTTCGGTGTGGATTTTTTAGCGATGAGTCGCGCCATGAAACAGAATTTTAAGGCAAAAAGTGTGGTAAGCGGTGGAAGCACCTTAACCATGCAGGTAATTCGTTTATCCAGAAAACAGGATAGAACGATCTGGCAAAAACTTTATGAGATTATTCTTGCCTTCAGACTTGAATTTAGATATGCTAAGGAAGATATTGTTGGTTTATATGCGGCAAATGCACCGTTTGGAAGTAACGTAGTTGGGTTGGAGGCAGCAAGCTGGCGATATTATGGCCGCGATCCGAAATTACTTTCATGGGGGGAAATGGCAACGTTAGCGGTTTTACCAAACAGCCCTTCTTTAGTTCATCCTGGAAAAAATGCAGCTCGGTTGATTAAGAAAAGAAATGATCTGTTGGATAAACTGGCGAAATTAAAATATATAGACCAGGGCACGGCCAACTTATCCAAGTTAGAACCAATTCCCGGTAAACCACTTCCATTGCCACAAAATGCCCCGCACTTATTGAACCGGTTTAAAGTGGAGAGAGCCGGACTGGAAATTACCTCTACAAGAATAACATCGACCTTAAATGAAGAAATCCAACTTAAAGTAAACTCAATCTTAAAACGTTATAACAACCGATACAGGGCCAATGATATCAACAACATTTCTGCGCTCATCTTAGATGCAAAAACAGGCAATGTGGTAAGTTATGTCGGAAATATTTATCAACCTGAAAACATTGAATTACTCAGTCACGTAGACATGATCAAAGCACCCAGAAGTCCTGGAAGTACTTTAAAACCGCTGCTTTATGCCAGTATGCTCAACGATGGATTCATCCTTCCACATACACTGGTGCCAGACGTACCTACGCAAATAGCCGGATATTCCCCGCAAAATTATGATCTGGGTTATGATGGTGCCATTGCGGCAGACAAGGCGTTGAGCCGGTCTTTGAATATCCCTGCGGTAAAGATGCTGCAGCAATATAAGTATGAACGGTTTTATGACAAACTTAAAAAGCTCGGTATCGGTACTTTGAATCAGCCTGCTGATCATTATGGGTTATCGCTAATCCTTGGTGGCAGCGAAGTAACCATGTGGGATCTGGCAAATACTTATATGGGTATGGTGAGAACGTTGAACCACTTTAATGCTTATAAAGGCTTGTATGATCCAAATGATTACAAACAGGCAACCTATTATCGCAGAACTGATAAAGAGGAAAAGGATTATCAGCGAAATTCATTTTTAGATCATGGTGCGATTTGGGCAACTTTTAACGCAATGGAAGAAGTAATGCGACCGGGAGATGAAGGCTTATGGGAACAGTTTTCTTCCTCACAAAGGGTAGCCTGGAAAACCGGAACAAGTTTTGGATTCCGTGATGCATGGGCAGTGGGCTTAACCCCGAAATATGTTGTCTGTGTGTGGGTTGGCAACGCAGATGGGGAAGGCAGACCCGGGTTGGTCGGAATTGAAGCAGCTGCTCCTGTCCTATTTGATATTTTTAGGTTATTACCCAATGGAAAATGGTTTGAAACGCCAAAAACAAAATTGAGGAAACTTAAGGTTTGTAAACAGAGCGGTTACAAAGCCGGCGAATATTGTCATGATGTAATAGATGAATTTGTACCAACTGCTGGAGAAAAAACGGCTATCTGTCCTTTTCATAAAATTGTTCATTTAGACAGGACTGGAACTTATCGAGTTACAGACCAGTGTGAGACAGTTACAAATATGCAGCATAAGAGTTGGTTTATATTGCCACCAGCAATGGAATATTATTATAAGATCAAGAACAGTGATTATAAGAGCTTACCTCCTTTTATGTCAGGTTGCGAAAGCAATGGCGGAAATAGTGTAATGGAGTTGATTTATCCGAAAAATAATGCAACCGTCTATATCCCGATAGAACTCGACGGAACCAGGGGCAAAATAATTTTAAATGCAGCGCATCGCAATCAAAACTCCAAAATTTACTGGCACATTGACAATGAATATTTCGCTACAACCACTAACTACCATCAGCTTGCAATTAGTCCGCCGCCAGGCCGACATACTCTAACGCTGGTAGATGAAAATGGAGAAAGATTGGTGCAGATTTTTACCGTGCTGGACAAAGATAATAAGAGAAAAAACTGAGTTTGATAGGCAGACATTTACCTCATAAATACCCATTTTATGCGCTGGAAATGTGAGTAGGGAAACTGCACCATATATTTCGACTATTTGCGCCTTAGTTCAAAATGCCCTCAAACTAAACTCAGATTGAGCACCATCAAATATGGATAGTGCTATGTGCTAACATCCTTGCCCTAGCCAGCGTTATATTTCCGTTTGCTTCACCACAAGTTCCCTTACCACTGTTCCGCATACAATTAAATATTGGGCAATTATATGCGTTGCCATGATGATTACGCCAGCTTGAGGTAATGGAAAGCTGAATCTGTTTATCGCCATTAAACCATCAGATAAGAGGAAAAACAAAGTACCGGTCAATATCAATTGAAAACTTGATAAGTTAACTTTTCCAAAGCGGTTCAATGCCATAATCGCCATAAATGTGATAATGATCGCATAGATCAAAACCACGAACTGCATTGCCCCAAGAAATGGCTGCAAATAAAAAAATACGCCAATACATGATATAATCAATGCACTGGTTCCCCAGAGAAAAAATGGAATCTTCAACCCTGGATTAGACTTATGATCTAAAGTAAATGCCCTGATGTAGAAGATGTAGCAAAGCAAAACAGCCACTATTCCAAAACCGGACAGACGTGAATGACCATTTGAAAGCATCAGCAAAGCATCACCTATTAAACTGAAGACTAAGCCAGAGAATATCCGTCTGTGGAAACGCCCTTTGAGGTTTGTTGCAGCATAGAGCCACACCAACAGCGTTATTATTACGAGTGGCGTAGCGAAATTTCGCATTGAGATGCTGCCAACCGCCTCGGCATACAATTGAAATATTGCGGTTATTGCGAATATGATGGAGAAAATTTTAGTTTTCATTTAAGTTTTTTCATGAATAGAAACCAAAATGATAACTACCAAATGATCGGCTTCGCCGCTGCTAGCAAACCTGTCTCAATTTCTTCGTGATGATCTGACCACCTTCCTGAAGGCCGAAAATCAGCATTAAAAAGTCATCAGTTTCCTGGATGGCAATATTGACAACAATGCCGGATAGACCTTTATCATCTACTATGGTATCCCCTACTTTGATCTCTAAAAGAGTTGAGGTGGGCAGGTTATCATTTATCAGTATCATTCCTTGGTATAATTAATGTGAAACAAGTTTTATCGGCGTTAGAACTCACAGAGAGCTCACCGCCATGTGCATTCGCGATTTCAGAGGCGATGTACAGACCCAGACCCAGCCCCTTTTGATTCGGTTCAACTTCACCTCTAGAAAAGGGTTGAAATAACCGTTCCATTGCTGCATCCGGAATTTTTTTCCCCTCATTTGCCACGCAAAGATTGAATTCTTTATCGTTGCTAGAAGCTGTGATTTCAATAGTAGATTCTGGCGGACTATAACTCAGCGCATTTCCTAATAAATTGGAAAACAGTTGCGCCACACGTTTACCATCTGCAGTTACGGGAGATTGAAAATCGAAATTAAGTTTGATTTTCCGATCAGGTGATACCGCCTGAATTTCATCGACTACTTGAATCAGAATTTTTTCCAGATCCTCATCAGGGCTCAGCGAAATAGAAATACCTCCACCTAGTCTGCCACTGGCAAAATCAAGCATATTTTCTATTAATCCGTTCATTCTGTAGGATGAATCCCGAATAATATTAACCAGGCGATGGCTTCGTTCCTCATGATTTAATCGGTCCAGCAATTGGGCACTACTTGAAATTGCGTTCAGTGGATTTCTTAAATCATGGCCAAGAATAGCAATAAATTGCTCCCTCAATTCTGCGGTTTGTAATTCCTTCTGAAGTTTTTCTTCCGATAAAGCCAGCTGTTCAATCGCATCTAAATGAAAAGCAATTAAATCAGCAAACATCCTAAAAGTACTGATTGTAGAAGGGTTATTGATTTTCGCCGGTGCTGGATCTATTGCGCACAATGTACCAAAGAAACTGCCATTTTTTAAAATGATGGGCATCGAAATATAGCTCATAAAGCCATAGATTTTCGGGGTTTCGTGATGCGAAAAAATTTCATCTGTAGCAACGTCCTCAATTACCACCTGGTTATGGTGTTGCCTGATTTCATTACAGATAGTCGTTTCTAATTTTAACTCGCCTCCTTTTATCAATCCGAAGTTAATACTATCATTCACTTCGCACGCAATCCACTTATCACTTGTAACCCTGGCTACAGCAGAAAAGCCCATGCCCGTCATGTTACAAACAATTTCAAGAATATGTGCTACGGCTGGAATTTTACCTATTGCCTCGATATCGTTCAGGATGTTATTCTGAGAGTTCTGCAAATCTTAAATTTAATTTTTAGCAAAATACTAAATTTAAAACATTCATAAAAATCAAAGGCAACTTGTGTCACATGTTTTACATTACTGACGTTGCGCTTAGAGAAGGATTTTGCTTCGTTGATAACACAAACTCCCATTTTTTTGGTGAACTGGACTTAACCTATTAGCTAAAGCGTTATAAAGAAAAGAGGCTGCACCATAACTGCGAATTTCATCCCAAGCTTGCGCAACGTACTAGAAAAATATTTCTATTGGTGCGTTAACAAGCTCAAGATGAAATCCCGATGCAAATAATCCGTTACGATACCGCCTCTTAAAATATATTTAGGCTTTTAATAAAGCCGGTTTTTCATGATATGTTTTCCAGAGTAATTCGCCGAATAAGGTATTAGACCAGGCAAACCATGCTCTTGAAAAGTTTGCAGGGTTATCTTTATTAAACGATTCGTGCATAAAGCCTTTGCCTGCATGTGTTTTCTGCAGCGTATTAATGCATGATTTAATTTCTGTTTCATCTGAAGATGTCAATGCACGCATGGTGATACTCATTGGCCAGATCATATCCTGCCCAACGTGCGGTCCGCCAATCCCCTCTGCTGCAGTCCCTTTAAAAAAGTAAGGATTATCGGTAGAAAGCGCAAACTTCCTGGTGTTTATATAAATTGGATCTGCTGCATCCATCGCACCTAAATATGGCAAGCTTAATAAGCTCGGCACATTGGCATCATCCATCAAATAACTGCTTCCAAAACCATCAACTTCGAAAGCGTAGATTTTGCCATATTTTGGATGTGTAACAATGGCATATTTTTGCAAAGCGATATTTACTTCATCGGCCAGGTTAAGCAAATTGCTTTCCAGCGTCTTATCCGGGTGGAGGGCTTTAATCATTTCTGCAGCATGTTTTAAGCTGGATACTGCAAAGAAATTAGAAGGGATTAAAAACGGGAAAATCGTGGCATCATCGCTCGGACGGAATGCAGAACAAATTAAGCCTACTGGATTTACGGGAAAACCATATCCGGCCATTGGCAATGAATCTGTGGGCTTTGTGGTTTCGCGCTGAAAATGGTATGGCCCATGACTTGTTTTACGTTGTTGCTCTTTGAAAGTTTTTAAAATGGCTTCGATCCCTTTTTTCCAATCGGCATCAAAAGGAGCTTTATCTCCGGTTTTTTTCCAATAGTGATAAGCTAAACGGATTGGATAGCAAAGTGAATCAATTTCCCATTTACGCTCATGTACACCTGGCTGCATAGCCGTATCATCAGTTTTCCATTCTCCTACTTTATTTGCATCGCCATAAAAAGCATTCGCATAAGGATCTTTCAAAACACACTTGGTTTGATGATTAATGACGCCCGCAATTAATTTCTTGAGTGCTGCATCTTCATTTACAAACTGTAAATATGGCCAAACCTGAGCAGAACTATCGCGTAACCACATGGCATCAATGTCACCGGTAATTACATAAGTATCTGGACGACCATTTTTTTCAGAATAGTAAACCGTTGTATCTAAAGTGTTAGGAAAGCAATTTTCAAAAAGCCATGCCAGTTCAGGATTTTTTACGTTGGCCTGGAAAGTTTTAATAGCCGCATTTACAGCCTTACTTTGAAAATGCCTTTTTTCGGCAGCAACACGTACAACCGGAAACTCAGGCACTAATTCTGCGGCAAAAGAAAGCTTTGATGCCACCATACCTGCACCGAGCAATCCTGTATTCTGAATGAATGTTCTTCTTTTCATTAAATATATATTTTTATGATTTGGTTAATTTAAAGCTGCAAGCCTGGCATATATTTCTAAAATTCCAGCCTGCAACAGCAAGGTTTTATCAGCTTCCGTCCCTAAAAGGTTCCGCTCATCCCGTTCCATTTTCCATACCCGATCTGCATCATCGATAAAGAACTGCAAACGCGATGCATCTTTTTCTACTGCATACAACGCTAAATAACCCCGCAATAATACTGCATTAAACCAATAATGACCGGGTAATTTTCCATTTTTGTAAAATCTTTTTTTGGCAGCCGTTGCAAGGAGTTTCGCCTCATTTAAGTATTTAGCTTCCCCGGTGATTTGATAAAGCATCACATTCGATTCTAGCATGGTACCGGTATTATAGGTATAAGCTGCAGAATCTATTTTTAAGGAAGAAACGTTAATTGCATCGTAAAAAACACCATCCTTGCCTCTTAGCGTTTTATTCGTCCAGTTGTAGACTAACAGCGCTGTGTCCAGATACTTTTTTTCTTTTGTCGCCTGATAAAGTTCCAGGGAAACCAAAATATTCGGACCGTTGGAACAGGTATTTTTGGAGGTTTTCTCATCTTCCTTCCAATACAAACCACCACCTGTATTATTATCGTAGCCGGTTAACAGCCAGGTGTAAATCTCTTTGGCTTTTTTTAGGTAAACTTCTTTTTTTGTACGGGTGTAAGCATTGAGATAAGCAATCGCAATCCATTGATTGTCATCGTAAAATCGTGAGCTTTTTTCGACATAAGATTGATAGGAAGGAGCTGGAGAGGCTGTGGTATAATATTGATCTATCGCATTAACTACCAACTGCATTCCACTGTTTTTCTTTATCGATTCGGTTTCATTTTTTGCCTGGATGAGCGCACAAAGCGGCCAGAGGTAAGAATAAGGTTTTTCATGTTTACCAATATTTTCAAGGTATAATCCACGGTCTCCCGCTACAAAGTACTTGTCTATATTTTGCTCGATGATGTCGATTCTTTTTAAATATTCCTGCTTAGTGGTTTGAGCAAAACAATTGAATGCTGCTAAGATGAGTATCAGGCTAAGCATCGCCCGGGCTGTGTAATACCGCATTGATGTATTTATTTGATCTGATTTCTGTTCATTAAACCTTATTTGTGCAAAAAATGAATGCACCCATTCTAGCGATCTCAAACTGCATCTGATTTTCATTTGGCTAGAACGTTAACAAATATTAATAAATTTTAATTAACATCAAAATTGAAAACCCTATTTTAAGTCTTCCTAAATCGTTTTTCTTAAAGCTAATCAATTTATTACAAAGAACAAGAGCAGAGGAGGTTTTTGCAGGTCTTTCTTATTTTACCGCAAAGATGCACAGGGTGAGCGCAAAGAAAAGATAAGGATTGGACGATTTTACTCACAGCGCAAACAGCGGAAAAGCACACAACACAAAGCTTGATTCTGTTTTTTACTTTTTATTAAATAATAAATCATTTAATATCTTCTCACATATAGTATTAACGATGGTCTTCTTTTATTTTGGCCAAAAAAAAACCGCTGGCAAGGCCAGCGGTAATTACCACAAACGAGACAGTGGAAGTTTTATTTTTTTGGTTTCGCACTCATGTAGAACGTGAGTTTGCCGCCATTAGTAATATCGCTATGTTTGATACTGTTGCTGGTGATTTCCTTCCCATTCAACATCACTTTTTGCACATAAACATTTTTATCGCTTTGGTTTAATGCCTCTACTGTAAACGTTTTGTTATTCTCCAGATTAACCACTGCTTTATTCACCAGCGGGCTACCCAAAGAATAAACATCAGCGCCTGGTGCTACCGGATAAAATCCCATTGCAGAAAACATATACCATGCACTCATTTGTCCGCAGTCATCATTCCCACCCAATCCATCAGCCGTTGGCTTGTACTGCATATTTAAAATGTGACGAATTTGAGCTTGACCTTTATAAACTTCATCAGTCCAGTTATAAAGATAAGCCACATGGTGTGCTGGTTCGTTGCCATGAACATAGCCACCAATAATGCCTTCGCGGGTAATGTCTTCAGTATGTGCAAAAAATTCATCAGGTAAATGCATGCTGAAAAGCGAATCTAATCTGGCAGCAAACTTCTTTTTGCCGCCCATTACTTCAATAAGGGAAGCAGGGTCATGAGGAACGAAGAAACTATAGTTCCAGCTATTCCCTTCTATAAAGCCCTGACCTTCTGTGTCTTTTGGATCGAAAGCTTTCTTAAAGGTTCCATCTGCAAGCCTTGGACGCATAAATCCTGATGCAGCGTCATAGTTATTTCTCCAGTTTTGTGAACGCTTGATGAACTCGTCGTACACGTCGGTCCGGTTTAACTTTTTTGCCAGTTGTGCTATCGCCCAGTCATCATAAGCATATTCTAAAGTATTCGAAACGGATACTCCGCTCCTTTCAGCCGGTATATATCCCTTATCCATGTATAATCCGATCCCTTCATAATCGCGATGTTTCGCTGTTACTACACAAGCATCAAGCGCTTTGTTGGCATCACCACTGTATGTTCCCTTTATAATCGCATCTGCAATTACAGAAACGCTGTGGTAACCACTCATGCACCAGTTATCGTTTGCATAATGCGACCAGATCGGTAACATATGCAAGCTGCTCTGGTCATAATGGGCCAGCATCGATTTTACCATATCATTACTTCGACTTGGCTGCATAATATTAAAGAATGGATGCAAAGCCCGGTACGTATCCCAAAGCGAAAAAGTAGTATAATTGGTAAAGCCATCTGCCTTGTGCACGTTCTGATCCAAACCTTTATACTCTCCATTTATATCCGTATAAGTAGTCGGATTAATGAAAGCATGGTACAATGCGGTGTAGAAGTTGATTTTGTTGTTGTTCGAAGTAGTTACCTGAATTTTATTCAGCTCCTTATTCCAGGTAGATTGTGCCTGTGCTTTGACCTGGTTAAAGTCCCAGCCTGATATTTCACTACGCATGTTTTGAAGCGCATTTTCCTGACTAACCGGCGATAGTGCAAATTTAACCTTAATCTGTTCGCCTTCGTTGGTATCAAAATCAAAGAACATCTTTATTTTCTTTCCTGCAATTTCAGGGAAGTTTTGATCCTGATTAAATTTGCCCCAGAAACCCCTGTAGGCTTGCTTCGCATCGTAACTTTTTCTACCATAACTTTTAAAAGGTTTCGAAAAGCTCATGGCGAAATAAACCGTTCTGGTACGGGCCCAGCCATTGGTTTGGCGATATCCGGTAACTAAGGTATCATTCACTACACGCACATAAGTCCACACGGTTTTGTCTTCATAATTGTAGATTCCAGCCATCAAATCTAAAATGATGTGCGATTGATCTGATTTCGGGAATGTATACTGGTGCATGCCGACCCTGCTCGTAGCGGTAAGTTCGGCCGTGATATTATCATCATCCAATTTAACTTTATAATAGCCAGCTTCCGCCGTTTCGTTGGCATGACGATAAGCAGAACGATAGCCACTTTTTGGCTGATCTGCTGTTCCCGGATTTAACTGGAGTTTGCCTTGTGTAGGCATAATTAAAAAATCACCTAAGTCTGAATGACCGGTTCCACTAAAATGCGTATGGCTGAACCCTACGATGGTTTTATCTTCATACTTATAACCCGCACAATATTTATATACATCGCCATTATACTTTCCATTAACCTCGTAAGATAAGGTATCGGTTTCAGGACTTAATTGCACCGCACCGAAAGGTACGGTAGCACCCGGATAAGTATGCCCCATCTTCGAAGTGCCAATAATCGGCTTAACATATTGTACCAGATTCTGCTGTGCTGATGCTAGAAAAGCAGAGAACAGCAGGCCAGGCAGGAGAAATTTTTTAATCATAGTTTGTTTAAATTGAACGTTGTCAACGAAAATTCTAAGGTAGAAAATAAAATTGTAATCTCCTCAATCATATAACTAAAACGTTTAACTTAAATTAAAATGTTTGTTGTTATTGATTAAATACATCATGTTATTTAATCCTGCACGTATCACTTGACTAATTATCCAGAAGTAATATCACACATGTGCCATTTATATACTTCGCTTACCTCCCACTCGATCAGCTTTTTACAAGTAACTGACTTGCATTAAAAAAATTGAGGTAAATAAATCATATTTTTGCAGCCTATAATTTAAAGATGAGTAAACACGGTAGAATTCTGGTTGCCATGAGTGGCGGGGTCGATAGTTCAGTAGCAGCAGTGATGTTGCATGAACAGGGTTATGAGGTAATCGGTTTGACTATGAAGACCTGGGATTATGCAACTTCTGGCGGAAGCAGTAAAGAAACCGGTTGTTGCTCGCTTGATAGCATTAATGATGCCCGCACCCTTGCGGTAAACTATGGTTTTCCTCATTATATTTTAGACATCCGCGACGAGTTTGGTGATTACGTAATCGACAACTTTGTGGATGAGTACCTTGCAGGAAGAACACCAAACCCCTGCGTATTATGCAATACCCACATTAAATGGGAGGCTTTACTAAAACGGGCCAATAAACTGGATTGCGAGTTTATCGCAACAGGGCATTACGCTAACATACGTCAGCAAGACAGTGGAAGATATGTGATTTCCAAAGGCAAGGATGAAAATAAAGATCAGTCTTATGTGCTTTGGGGTGTTTCTCAGGAAAACCTTTCCCGTACCAAATTTCCATTAGGGAGTTTTGACAAAGCCGATATCAGGCAAATGGCCATGGATATGGGGCAAGAAGAACTTGCTAAAAAATCTGAAAGCTATGAAATTTGTTTTGTTCCTGATAACGATTACCGTGCATTCTTAAAGCATAAAGTAGAAGATTTGGAAGATCGCGTGGCTGGTGGAAATTTTATACTCAGTAACGGAATGGTTGTTGGTCAGCATAAAGGTTATCCATTTTATACCATCGGTCAACGTAAAGGTTTAGGTATCGCCTTTGGCGAGCCGATGTTTGTTACTCAAATATTACCAGAAAGCAATACGGTGGTTTTAGGGAAGGCAGATGAACTGGAGCGGGACGAAGCGATGGTTCGAAACATCAACCTGATTAAATATGCCAGCATCGAAGAACCAATGAATGATGTGATTACTAAAATTCGCTATAAAGATGCAGGAATGTTAAGTACAATTGTTCAGGAGAAAGATAATATGCGGGTGGTTTTTGATCATAACGTTTCCGCAATTGCACCCGGCCAGTCTGCTGTATTTTACGAAGGCAATGATTTACTGGGTGGCGGGTTTTTAATTTAACCCATTTCAACAAAATACGAATCCCGACTGGCAACAGTCGGGATTTCTTTTTGACCGCTGATGTAAGTTTTTACTTTCGTGAGTAAAACAAAAAGCAGGCTAAGTTTCTTTCTTAATCAGAAATTTATCTATCCTTAATTACCTGCACAATATGAATCACATCAAAAGACCATTTCAACCCATTGAAAACTACGGTATCATCGGTAATCTGAAAACCTGTGCGTTGGTCTCCTTAAATGGTTCAATCGATTTTATGTGTGCACCGAGATTCGATTCTCCATCCATATTCGCTACGATGCTGGACAGACAAAAAGGAGGGTTTTGTGCCATTGAGCCAGAACTGGAAGACTTAACAACCAAGCAGCTTTATTTTCCGGAAACAGCCATTCTACTCACCCGTTTCTTTTCAGATTCCGGGATTGGTGAGCTTACCGATTTTATGCCCGTTTCAGAAAATCATATATCTTTGCCGAGTGCAATTGTTAGAAAAATAAAAACCATCAGAGGCAGTATTAATTATAAGTTTAGTTGCGTGCCCCGATTTGGCTATTCTGAAAGCGATTATGAAGTAAGTGAAAAAAATGATGTTTTAACGTTCCACTGTGCGAAAGAAGACATTAAAATTAAGGCTTCAGCAGATGTGCCGCTTATCGTTCGGAAGCAAAATGGTTATGCCGAATTTACCCTGAAGGAAGCCGAGACTGCGACGATCGTTTTAGAATTCTTAAAACCTGAAGAAGAAGGCCAGCCACTATCCTATTATATTAATGAGGCATACCAAACCACTAAAGATTTTTGGATTAAATGGACCAATAAAACAAATTATAGTGGCCGACATGGTGAGCTAATCAGGCGTTCTGCCATTACACTCAAATTGTTAACCTCAGTAGAATTTGGATCAGTAGTAGCTGCTCCGACTTTCGGATTACCAGAGGCCATTGGTGGCGATCGAAACTGGGACTACAGATTTACCTGGATTCGGGATGCAGCATTTACAATGTATGCGTTTTTAACGCTTGGTTATTATGATGAGGCAACTGCTTTCATTGACTGGATTTTTGGCTTATGCCAGAAAATAGACCTCCAGTTAATTTACCAGATTGATGGAAACCCAAATATAGAAGAAACGGAACTGAAACAATTTGAGGGTTACCGTAAATCTAAGCCAGTGAGAATTGGTAACGGTGCAGCACACCAGATCCAAATCGATATTTATGGCGAACTGATTGATACGATCTACATTTACAATAAATCATATAAGCCAATTACGTACGAATTCTGGACCTTAATTGAGAAGCAGATTGCGCAGGTAATAAAGAACTGGAAAAAACCTGATCATGGTATCTGGGAAATCAGAAGTGCAAAAAAAGAATTTCTACATACAAGGCTGATGTGCTGGGTTGCCATGGACAGGGCGATAAAGATAGCCCAAGACCGGTCGTTTCCTTATCCTGAAGCAGAATGGCACCAGGTTAGAAGCGAAATTTACAACGACATTTATCACAATTTCTGGAATGAAAAACTGGGTGCCTGGGTACAGTATAAAGGAGCAGAACATGTAGATGCCAGCGTACTGCTGATGCCTTTAACACATTTCATTTCTCCTCTAGAGCCTAGATGGTTATCTACCATGAAAGTAATCGATGAAGAGTTGCTGCTGGATGTATTGGTTTACCGCTATAAAAACGGCTTTAAAAATATCGATGGTTTGGAAGGAGAAGAAGGAACATTTAATATGTGTTCTTTCTGGTTTATCGAAGCGTTGGCTAAAAGCGGCGAGCTAGACAAGGCAGTAGAATATTTTGAGAAGATGATTGGTTACTCCAATCACCTCCTCTTATTTAGTGAAGAGCTTGGTAAAAAAGGTGAACTACTTGGCAATTTCCCGCAGGCATTTACACATTTAGCGCTCATCAGTGCAGCCGTAGAACTAAACAAACAAATTAGCCGGAAGAACGGAAAGAGTTGACATCAAATCAACTATTGCTCTTCGTAATGATAAGTTAGCCCGCCGTCTACGTAATAGGTTGATCCTGTTACGTAGGCAGCTTCATCTGAAGCCAGAAAAGCAACCACCGCAGCTACGTCTTCTACTGTTCCCATCCTTTTTAAAGGGATATTACCAATTACTTTTTCAAGCTGTTTTTTATCCGCTAATAAGTCTTGATTAATCGGAGTTGAAATTGCACCTGGAGCCACATTGTTTACCCGGATTCCAAATGGTGCCAGTTCGCTGGCCAAATTGCGGCTCAACATTTTCAAACCCCCTTTACTTGCGCAATAGGCGGCAAAATGAGGGAAAACAATTTCTTCGTGCACCGAACTCATATTTACAATTGTACCTTTCTTTTTGGCCTTTCTGCAGTAATTAACAAAAGTCTGCATACCAAAAAAAACCCCCTTAAGGTTCGTATCCATTACCAGGTCATAATCTTCTTCAGTTACCTCCCAAAAGTCAGCTTTGGTTTCTAAGCCGGCATTGTTAACTAAGACATCTAGCGAGCCGAATACCTCAATAGCATCATTGACGAGTTTTATAACCTCTTTCGTTTTACTCACGTCAGCCGCTAAAAATTCGGCTCTTCTTCCCATTGCTTTAATCTCGCTAATTAATTCTTCCCCACGTTCATCAAACTTTCTTCCGTTCAGGATAATGTCAGCCCCTTCTTTAGCTAAACGCAAAGCACAAGCTTCACCTATGCCCTGACTGCTTCCGGTAACTAATGCAATTTTATTTTTGAAACGCTCCATGTTTATTTTATTAAGTGATATAATTTAAGCTATCGTGTATATATGATTTCATCAATCCTGTTATCCATTTCATCATCTTCAGGAAGATTTTTTAAATAGAATTCTTCGTAATACGCCTTTACAATGGCTGCCATAGGTGTAGCTAACAATGCTCCCGTTAAACCAAAAGCGGCGCCCATAGCCAATAACATCACCAATGATGATACCGGATGGATATTCATAGTAGAAGAACGGAGCTTTGGCATTAAAAAATCTGATACCAGTTCATTCAACAACAAGAAAAATAACAAACACCAGAATGCGGTTAACGGACTAATTGAAAGTGCTACCAAAGTAGGTGGAATCGCCATAATGTAGAAACCAAGCTTTGGAATCAATTCTGAAAAGAAAGCCAGCGCCGCCCAAACCAAAGCCCCGGGAACATTTACGATGGTTAAAAAAGCGTAAACCAAAACTGACTGGATGGCACCACCGATTAAATTTGATTTCATCCAACCTACCAACATGATGGTAGTGTGCTGCAAGGCAAGCTTAGCGCTATCTCTCTTTCTTGGTTGAAAAAGTGAAAGATATAACTCAACAATCGGCTTAGGATGACTTACGTAAAATACAATTAGACAGACAAATACAATAAATAAAAATATCCCGCCAATTAATCCAAAAGAAAAACTGCCTAGCCCGACGATTGTCTTTCCAACGGAAGGTATAGCAGATCCAATTGAAATGCCGCTATCTTGAATTTCGCGGTTGAACTCAGGATAGTTCTTTAAAATAGATGAAATATGATTAGAAGCAGACGTATAATAGCTAGGCAAGTCGCTGATTAATACATCCAGCTGATCTGTAATGTGCGGTATAATAAGCCAACCTAATCCGATGCTTACACCAAAAATAATGACGAACATCATCAGGCTGGCAAGCCACCTTTTCATTCCTTTTTTTTCCAACTTACTTACTGGCGCACTGATGATAATCCCCAACACTAAGGCAAAGATCACCAGTAATACAATAGATATAATTTTAAAGGTAAAAAACAGTAACAGGGTGAGTCCGGTAATATAAAGAATAGTAGATTTTATGGTATCGAAAAGAGTATTGTTTTTAGGCAGGCTCATGAGCAATTTTTATAATACATTAATCAAACTGAGGAATTAAAGGTTAAAGCTTGAGCGCTAAACCAGTACTATTTTTTCTATAGCATCGGCATCCTCGCAGCGAATAAAAATTACCTTTGGTGCATTTAGATTTTTGAATCGCGTTTTGAGCTTGGCAATAAAGCTTTTAGAGTTGGTTTCCTTAACAAGAGTAATAGCTAAAGCATCTGCGTTACCGCGCACCTCAATAATTTCGGTAGGATAAACTTCTTTAAGCTCACGTGTAAATTCCATAATCAAGAAACCAATAGATCAACTTAAAGTTTGATTTTCGTGATTAATTATCCCTGGAAGGATCTAACGAAGACCAATATGGTCCTGGCGCTTTGGTTACGATCATCCTAATCAGAAAGAAGAACTGACAAATTTATACTGCAAAAGCGGGAGTCATGAATGCTAAATTCAGATTAGCGCTGTTTTACAAAAGCAAAAACCAGAGTCGATCATCAGCTCTGGTTTTAAAATGAATTATAGAAAAAATTTCTAAAGTAAATGAATTTGTTGACGAATTCAAATCATGCGGTTAACTCACGTAACCATTCAATACGGCATAACGGATCAAAGCTGCAGAATTTTTGGCGCCGGTTCTATCAATCAACGCTTGTCTGATCCCTTCCACGGTTCTTCTGCTCAGAAAAACCTGCTCTGCAATTTCCTGATTCGTCATTCCATTTGCAATTAATGCCAGTACCAACTGCTCCCGCTCAGAAAGGGCCAACCGGGCTGCGCCTTTCTCAGGCATATTGGTTAACTGATGGTTGAAACGTTCCAGCACGCCAATGCTAAGTTCTGAAGACAAATAGCGTTTGCCATTTACCACCTGGCGCAAAGCGAATAAAAGTTCCGCCTCGTCTACGTCTTTAGAAAGATATGCCCTAGCGCCGGATACAAAAGATTTTGCTGCGTATTTTTCATCCTCCAGTATGGAGAGCATCACCACATTCATGTTGGGATTTATTAACCGGATTTCAGAGATCATCTGAATGCCATCCATCTCTGGCATAGCCACATCAGTCAAAACGATGTCGGCCTTTGTTCCAATTCTTAAAAGTTCTAAAAGTGCATGTGCGCCATCTACTGCTGCCACAACCTCTAAATCGGCATGTTGTTTTAATAATGCCTGTAACGATCTGCGTACAATTTGATGGTCTTCTACTAATAATATCTTAATCATAAACTTTGGTTAAATTGGTCTGGTCTATCTCCAGACCCAATAACATTTACCTAAATGTTATTTTGGGAGCATGATATAAAATACCGTTCCCTTGTTTAATTCGGTTTCGAACCAAATTTGCCCGCCATGTAAATCAACAATTGCTTTGATGATGCCCATCCCGAGCCCATGCGATTCCTCTCCTATCAACCCCCGTTTAAGACCCTGTTCTCCCCTGTCGAAAAGTGAAGAACGCATCGAAGCCGGAATTCCGCTTCCATTATCAGCTACGGATATGAGTACTGTTTTTTCCATTTCCTGTGCAGAAAGGGTAATCTTTCCCTGTTCTCCGGTAAACTTAATGGCGTTAGAAATCAGGTTATTCAACACCTGTAGAAACTTCATGCTGTCCAGTTGCATGTATATTCTGTCAGACTTACAGTTAAAAGAAAATTGTTTCTCTTCTTTCAGGCGCGATCTTCTGTAAAAACGAATCAGGTCGCGTAATTCCCATACCAAATCTACCCGTTCTTTTTTAATGGCTACTTCTGATGATTTTAGGAATTCCTTATTGATTAAGCTCCTCACCATCTTCATATTCCTTTCGCACATCTCCATAATGAATGACAACCCTTCGGATAGATATTCTTCACTTTTTTCTTCGAGACCATTTGCCATTGACGATGCGGCCAATTTCATCATGCCGAATGGTTCTTTCAGATCATGCGAAAGCACTTCGAGCGCAATATTCTTACGATTGTTGATTTGTTCAATATGAGTTTTGTTACGTCTATCCACCGTAATGTCTTCTACAACCCCGCATAACAAATCTTTTCTACCTTCTTTTACTGGGCCAATGCTTGCTTTCAGGCATCGCTCATTTTCTCCATCCAACAACAATCGAAATTCATATTTCTTAAAAACCTGATCAGATGAAAGCTCTTGAAAACAATACCCCACGAGATCCTGATCATCTGGATGCACCAAATCAAATAAAATAGTTGGCGAAAGCCTAATGTCTTCAGGCCTTACCTGCCAAATGTCTACTAATGCTTTATTGAAATACAAAAAAGTACATTCTACTACATCGTAAACAAAATAGCCATCAGTTGATTGTTCTCCAAGTTGATAAAAAAGATCCTGTTGCATTGCCTTATTTTTTGATTGATATACTGTTTAACTCATCCCGGGGCCAACAGTTATAATTCAAACAAAGGGTTTCTAAAAATGTTTACGATGGCTGGTTTGAAGCTTCTATACCTCTGTGAATTAAAATCTCCACCATACGCTTTAAATAGAAAATATCAAATGGTTTTGCAATCAGCAGATCCTGTCCGCAATCGGGTACATCCTCATCGATAACTGCAGACGAGAGCAAAATCAGGGTTACCTGTTCGATGGTTGACAAAAGCTTCAAATCCTGACAAATCTCACCTGCATTTTTAGTACCCACCATCACCAGGTCAGGCTCAAATTCCTCAAGCAACTTGTTGATGTTTTTCGCATCTGCAACCGCCTTGATTTGGTAATCCTGATGATCAAATACAAATGAAATCATCTCCCGGATGCTCTCATCATCATCTATGAGCAATAATTTTTTAGATAGGCGCATAACTTAAAAGCTCAAATCTATATATAATCAAGAATTAGCGCTTGAGTATATGTACGTGAATTTACCGCAACAAGTGTAATAAATTGACTACAAGGCACTTTTTTGTTTTTAAAACTGCACAAGCGTATATCACAGTCTAATCACCTGATCGTGGTTGGCTGATGCATTAGCATGTAGATAGTAGGTGGTAAAATGCCCTTTATCAATACGAAAACCCACCCCAATATTTATCACTAAAACGGCTAAACTTTGAGGTGATGATGGTTTCCGTGTTAAAAAAAGGATTAACAGCTAACGATTATAAAATATAATGTACTGATTGTCAAATCTTAACTTCACCACCTGGCTAGTTTAACAAGAATGTTAAAAACTAAAGTCTGATAATATAAATGAGGAAACTATTTTTGCAGCAATGTTGTCACAATACCAAATCTTATTTTTTTTTGAAGGCGAAGGATTAGTTATCCTGGAACTGAAGCGAAATGATATGCCTGAGGGTGCAGATTTGGCTGAAATTTTCCATTGGCTTTATTTGGAGAAGCAATCTCAGTCATTAATAAAATTATGGTTTAGATCGATGGATTCTTCTGCGGATATCGAAGAACGTTTCTTTGAGCAGGGCTACCTGAAGTTTAATTCAAGGGAAGCCACCTTCATTGAAAAATACAATTCAGCACAGCATAAGTTAATGAAGTACGATGTTGATTTGGTAGGCGAAGAAATTCATGCGGTGATCAAAGACTACCTGAAACAACCTTAAGCGTATTTTGCATTCGAAGATTGTTTTCATAAGCCTTTCGGTAGAAACTTTTTTTGGCTAATCCTCAGATATTAACGGCTAAAGCATCCAACTTGTCTAAAATAATATAGATTTGTATACTTTAACTCCTCGCCAAACAGATTAGCCATCCGAAACTAGTAGTGTATAATGCTCAATAAAGACCTTGAGAAAGAAAATGAGTGGATATTCCAATTGAAAAATGGAAATAAACACGCTTTCAAGGTGATTTACGAACATTACAGCAATGGCATTTTTTCAAAACTATTAAGGATGACCAAGGATGAAACAATTTCTGATGATCTGCTTCAGGAAATCTTTATCAAAGTTTGGGAGCGGAAAGCACACATCAATCAAGACTATTCCTTTAAAGGATGGATTTATAAAATCGCACAGAATTCAGTCTTCGATTATTATCGAAAACTCAGTCAGGATGAGAAATTACGTACTCAATTAACCATCACATTTGCAGACCTCTACGAACATACAGACGAATACCTCTTCGAAAAAGAACGTTATCAAATATTGAACGAAGCCATTCTTCAGCTACCTGCACAGCGACAAATCATCTTTAAACGATGCAAACTGGAAGGTAAAAGTTATGCCGATGTTGCAGAATCCTTAAATATTAGCGTTTCTACAGTCAGCGGACAAATGGTAAAGGCAATGAAGAGCATTAAAGATTACGTATTCTACAATTCCAAAGAGTTTCTGCTCTTTTGCCTGGCTATTTATTTCAAAAGATAGCAGAACAAAAATTATTTTAAATTATTTTCATTTAAGAGTAGTGTTTTTTCAGGCTTCCTGCGTATAACAGAGAATAGTTTATGAAAAAATACAACAAAACACTTCAATTATATCAACGATTTCTGAATAATCAATCAACTTCAGCTGAACTGGAGCAATTATTAAACGACTTCGGAAGTATTGATGAGGAAGAATTAAAGAATCTTATTGAAAACGCACTTGATGAAATTAAAGAAGATGAAATAGATGAAGCGAGAGCTGCGCATTTGGCGAACACCGCTGTGACCATCATGAGCAAGATTGAACAGACTAGTCTAATTGAAAAACCCAAAGTTGCACCGGGATTTCTTAAAGTGAAGCGCGCAACTATCTTCCGAATCGCAGCGAGTATTACCTTAGTGATTTCAATTGGTATTTTTGCCAAGTGGTATTTTGTAGAAAAAAATGAGATTCGCCCGGGTGGAAGCTTTGCGACATTAATTGATGGGAAAGGTGAGCATTTCTATCTCACAAAAGACAATGCCTTATCTGCCCAATGTTGCGTAACCATTACGAAAGCAACTGATGGCAGAATAATATACCAATCGATTCCCGGAGAAGATAAGACAGCCAGTACACTTAATAAAATCATCACGCCATTGGGTGGAAAGTACAAAATTACTTTATCCGACGGCAGTTTGGTGATCTTGAACTCCGGTTCCAGTCTCGAATTCCCAATTGGTTTTAATGGCACAGAAAGAAGGGTGAAACTGACAGGCGAAGGATATTTTGAAGTTACCAAAGATGCCGCAAAACCTTTCATTGTAGTGGCCGGAACAAGGGAGGTGCAGGTATTGGGTACCAAGTTCAATATTAGCAGTTATGATGATGATCAATTCTGGAGCACTACCCTATTGGAAGGTAAAATCGCTTTCAAAGATTTAAAATCAACGGAACGCGTAATTTTGAAACCAGGCGAACAGCTATCTGTTGAACACGGAAAAACCAGTCTGCAGGAAATTGATGCTGAAGATGCTATGGCCTGGAAAGATGGGAAATTCGTGTTCAAGAATGAAGATTTAGCAACAGTGATGCATAAAATTAGTCGCTGGTATAATGTTGGTGTAGCGTATAATAATTTACCAGATCGCCGCTTGTATGCTAAAGTAAGCATGGATGCCAGTTTGAACGAGGTGTTGAGAATGATCTCGATAACTACTAACCTAAAATTTAAAGTTGAGGAAAGGAGGATCATTTTGGTGAACTAAAAATAATAAACCTGAAGCACTACCTACAACTTATTGAATCAAACCAACTAGACTTTATCAATGACAATTTTTACTTATCTTGCCAGGCACAGGCAAAGATTAACCAAACGTGCTACAACCTTATTATTACTGTTCCTTTCCTGCTTAGCCATTAACCAAGAGGCACAAGCGCAAGCCACCTCCTATTCGTTTACCTTTAAAAACACGCCACTACAAACGGTAATTGCTGAGGTTACTAAGAAAACAGGCTATGAATTTATTTTCGATGCCAGTTACCTTAAAGATGCTAAGCCTGTAACCATAACAATAGTAGCCGCTACTGCAACCGAAGTTTTCGATTCGATATTCAAAGGGCAGAATTTTAGCTACGAAATTAATAACAAAACCATTATTCTTAAACCGATTGTAAAGCAAGCCATCGCAGGGCCAAAGGTCAATATTAGCGGACAGGTAATTGATAGTCTCGGTGGAACAATACCTGGTGTAAATGTACACGTAAAAGGATCTAACGTCGCTGTTCTAACAGATGTTAACGGAAGGTTTAGCATTGATCTAAATCCATCAGAGAAAACTTTGCTCTTTAATTATGTTGGTTATAAGGAAAGAGAGTATGCCATCGGCACCAATGCTTCCGGTAGTAAAATCAGCATTGTTTTAAGTCAGAATGCAAATTTACTGGAGGAAGTAATTGTAAATGGCTTCAATGCGCAAAAGAAACTTTACGATCCGTCTGCATCTACAAAAGTTGGCCTAAAAGTACTCGAAGAACAAGTTAACACAGGTTTGTTAAGCGCTTTGGAAGGCAGAGTGGCTGGCTTAAGCTATCAGAAAAGTCCAACAGGTTTTGCTCCTGATAAACCCATACTTCGAGGAATAGGAACTTTTTCCCTCGTTAATGTAGGGGTTAGTCCATTAATAGTAATTGATGGTTTACCTACTGAATATACTTTAGATGAGGTAAATCCATACGATGTTGAATCAGTTACGGTTTTAAGAGATGCTGCGGCTTCATCAATTTATGGCTCCAGATCTGCTAATGGAGTAATTGTAATTACCACTAAACAAGGAAAACTTAACACAACTAAATTAACTTTCAATGCGGATCTATTTATCACTGAAAAGCCGGATTTGAGTAAAATGCATTATGCATCTACCAGTGATTTGCTTGATTTTGAAACGGCAGTATATAACTCAGAAAGATCAAGATATGCTACCACAGAAAGTATGTTTGCTGCATATGGAGACATTAATAACGGGACGATAAAATATTATTCACCGTTATATCAGCTTTACCGTACCCAGTCGAATGGAACTGTTAGCAATGATCAGGTTAACAACACATTAGATCAATGGAGAAAAAATAATTACATGCAAGAATATGCAGATAATGTTTGGCAAAATGAGGTTAGGAAACGTTATAACCTTTCTTTGAGCAATGCATCATCAAAAAGTAACACTTTCTTATCGCTCAATTATGACGAAGGTCAGGAAAGAATCATCAACAATAAAAATCAAACCATAAACCTCAATTTCAAATCATCTTACAATGTTCAAAAGTGGTTGACCGCAACATTTGGCTTAAATGGCACTTATGACAGACGAGAAACTACAGATGCATCGTATGACAATATAAACCTTCAGGAAAGTTATGCCCGGATTTTAGACGAGAACGGGAACCGGATAATTACAGATTATGTAAATGTTTTAGATGGATTTGTTTCTGATGGCTATATGAATGCATCAGCACTGGCAAAGGTAAAGTCGAATCCTGAATTTAGATCTTTTGGTTTCAACATCCTTGATGCCTTAGACGAAGGCATAACCAAACTCAAATCGTTTAAGATAAGAAGTTACGCTAATATGCAGGCGAAGCTTTACGAAGGCCTAACTTTAAATTCGCAATTTCAGTTCGAGAATACAAACAACAGTAGGGAGACCTATTATGGAGCCGACAGCTATAAAATGCGATATGCCTATAATATGTTCACTAGTTATAATACAACAACCGCGAGGTATGTGCATAATTTACCTGCCGGAGGCCGGTTTAATCAGCTAGACCAGTCTACCAATAATTATACTTTCAGAAATCAGTTAAGTTATAATAAAGGGTTTGGTAAGGGACAGGATGAGCACTATATTTCTGCCATGGCAGGTGTAGAATTTAGGGAAACAAACATCCCTCGCGGATTAGAATCTTTACGATATGGTTATGACCCGGTATTATTAAGTTCTATAAATCTCGATAATGCTTCGTTGAATACAACAGGCATTGCAAGCTACTTTGGGGGTAATAAAACTTTAGGTCTCGTAAATCGTAATCAAGTTCAAGTAAAACACCGGTATGCGTCTATGTTTGCCAATGCATACTACACCTATTTAGGTAAATACAACTTAAGTGGTAGTGTGCGTGTAGATCAGGCAGATTTATTTGGTGTTGACCCAAAGTATAAAAACAGACCACTATGGTCAGCTGGTTTGGGTTGGAATGCAAGTAAAGAAGAATTTTTAAATTCAATTGACTGGATCAACCTTATAAAAGTAAGGGCTACTTACGGCATCAATGGCAATGTTGATCAAAATTCATCACCTTATTTAAGGGCTACGCGGCGTAATGATGTCCTTTATCCTTCTTTGGTATATACCAATATTTCTGAATTGCCTAACCCAAAACTCAGATGGGAAAAAAGTGCCACAACAAATTTTGGTATAGATTATTCATTTTTGAATAACAGGTTATCTGGCAGCATAGACCTTTATAATAAAAACAGTACAGATTTATTAGTTACTACAAATTTAGATCCTACTGTTGGAGCATTAAGCCGAGTACTTAACAATGGCGCTTTACAAAACCGTGGTGTTGAAATAACAATAAATGGAAATTGGTATAAAACAGACGACTGGAGTTTCAATACCACATTAATTTACGCATACAATAAAAACAAAGTAAAAGAAGTAAATAATGCAGTAAGTACCGCGTACAGCTATATTTCGGCACCACTAAACTATTTCTATTCAAACACTTCTTATAATACGCTATATGCTTATAAATATGGGGGGATGGTAAATGGTTATCCATATTTCTTAGATCAGAATGGACAATCTAATGTAGTTTTTGACGCTAACGGAAATCCAAGTTCAGTGAAGGATATAACCAGTCCGAATGCACTTGTTAATCTAGGACAGCTTGATCCGAAATACACGGGTTCCATTTCACAAAGGGTGAGGTTCAAAGATTTTGAACTGGGCGCTTTGTTTATTTATTCTGGTGGCAATAAACTTAGGAAAGATGTGACTGATTTTGTCTCAACAACCGTAACAGATGAAGACATTAGCCGGAGATGGAACGCTGCTGGAACGTCTGACTTACCAAGACTATTAATTGATTACCCTCAAAATCTAACTAACAGAGTTCCTGTAGCAACTACATTATCAAACTTATATAAATATTCTGATCAACAGATTTTAGATGCAAGTTATATTAAGCTTAGAAATGTATCTCTTTCTTATAATCTCGCAACCAGTATTGCTAAAAAACTAAGCTTAAGTTCCGTTAAGTTAACTGCACAAATTAACAACCTCTGGTATTGGAGTGCAGCAGGTGATGATATAGATCCTGAAGCCTACTCATACAATAGCGGAACAAGATCATATAGCATACCTAAGTCGTTTATTTTTGGTCTAAACGCTAACTTTTAACCAACCCCAATGAAAAAATCATTAAAATACATAGTTGTTCTGTCAGTTATTTTTTGTTTGTCTTGTAAGAAATACACTGATCTTACGCCAACTGGCTCACTACTTGTGGAAACTACCCAAGATTTCTATAACCTGGTTGCATTACCCAACCGCGGCTATCCAATTAATAATTTCCAATACCTGGTAGATGATATGTGGATGAAAGAATCCAACGTAATTGGAATCAATAAAAATATCGACATTATCAATTTCACCTTCGATGAAACGGAAAGCCGTACGGATAGATTAACCTCATCATCATTTTATAACCAGGCTTACAAGTACATTAACCAGTGGAACATTATTATTTCTTTGGTTGACAATAGCAAAGGCGATGCAAATCTGAAGGAATTGGCTAAAGCCGAGGCCAAAATATTTCGGGCATACGATCATTTTTTACTGGTTAATACTTACGCAAAATCATACGATCCGGCAACGGCTGCAACTGATGGTGGGATCTGTTTAATGGAGAAATATGACCTGGAAGCGGTTCCTGTAAAATCAACAGTGAAGGATGCTTATGATTTAATCCAGCGGGATATAGATGAAGCCATTCCAAACCTTCAGGTGCAACCAGTAGACGTTTACCATCCCGGACTGGCTTATGCCTGGGCCTTTAAAGCAAAGGTTCATTTATTTAAGAGAGAATATGCTCAGGCTCGTGAAGCTGCATTAAAATCACTTTCTTATAATGATAAACTTTTTGACATGGTAGAATACACCAAACAAGGTGGGCCAACAGCCTTATCTGTACCAGCCGCAAATAACCCGGAAGTATTGAGCTATCAATACATGACTGGCTACAACGAAATGAGTTTCGGATACCAGTATATTGTGAGCCCTGAATTAAGAAGTTTATTCGGAACCAATGATGCACGTTTCAACTTATTCTTTAATAGTTCAAACGCTTCGTTTCTAGATATCGGCTCAGGAACGGCCTATCATTCTGTTGTTTATACCCGCTTCTTCTATCCTACTGTTGGAATGAAAACGCCAGAAACCTATTTAATCCTGGCAGAAGCTTATGCAAGAGAAAATAAGTTAACAGACGCCATTGCCACGCTTAATAAACTTCGCGTAAAACGCATCACCTCAGGGATAATTAATTTAGCGGTGCCTGCAACTGTGAAAGAAACAATGGACCTGGTAATTACAGAACGTAGAAAAGAATTGCTTTTCGGCTTCAACCGCTTCTTCGATTTAAAGCGCTTCAACACGGAAGCTGATTACGCAAAGACTGTTATCAGGAAATTCCCAATTGTCAACAAAACCGTGCCTCAGCAAACCTATACCTTAAAACCAAACTCAAGGTTATACATCATTCCCTTCGCGCAAGATGTAATGAAGAAAAACCCCGCTTTAACACTTAATACCGATGAGGTAATCAATTACAGATAGACATAAATACACAAATGAAACCATTCTTAATGACCATCTTATGCGCGCTCTCCCTCAGTGTTTTTGCTCAAGACAAGAAAGACTCCACACAAGTCAAATCTACAATAGGAAGTTATGATAAGATTGCCACCAAACAAGCGATTTCAAAAAATGGCTTGTTTAAGGTGCTTTACAATGATAATAAGTGGTACTTCGAAATACCCGATAGCTTGTTAAACCGATATATTTTAACGGTAACCCGTTACGTGAGCACGCCACAAGGATTAGGGAATTTTGGCGGCGAAGAAGTGAACGAGCAAACGGTATATTTCGAGAAAGGCTTTGGCAACAAGCTGTTTTTGCGGGTCGCTATTTATAAACAAGCCGCCATGGATGAAACTTCTTCTATCTACAAAGCTTTGTCAACTTCGCAGGAAAATCCAATTGTTGCTGCTTTTGATGTTAAAGCCAAAAACCCGGAAACCGGTAGTGCGGTAATAGACGTTACTGACCTGTTCAAAAAAGAAAGTCCGGTGGTGTCCATCCCTCCCGCAGTTAAAACTGACAAAAAATTTGGAAGTCTGGCAGAAGATCGCTCATTCATTGAAACCATCAATGCTTATCCAATCAACCTAGAGATTAAAACCACCAAGACATATGGCGTATCCGGTCCCGGAATATCTGCTGCGGCAGGAACAGGTAATGTTACGTTGCGCCTAAACACCTCGATGGTTTTATTACCTAAAGTGCCAATGCAGAAAAGACTTGCAGATGAACGGGTTGGATTTTTTAATAACAAGTATATTCTGTTCGACGAAAATTCACAACGCGCACAAGCACAGTATTTTATTCAACGGTATCGATTAGAGCCAAAAGACAGCGATTTGGCGAAATACAAAAGAGGTGAACTGGTAGAACCAAAGAAACAAATCATTTACTATATCGATCCTGCTACACCAAAGAAATGGCGGCCATATCTGATTCAAGGAATTAACGACTGGCAGAAGGCTTTTGAACAGGCAGGTTTCAAAAATGCAATCGTGGGAAAAGAATGGCCTGTAGCTGATACAACCATGAGCCTGGAAGATGCGCGCTATTCTGTAATCCGTTATTATGCTTCAGAAACGCCAAATGCTTATGGACCAAGAATCAGTGATCCCAGAAGTGGTGAAATTATAGAAAGCCATGTAGGATGGTACCACAATGTGATGAAGCTGGTTCAAAACTGGTATATGATACAAGCTGGCGCAGTTGATCCCCGCGCTAGAAAAATGAATCTGGACGATGATTTAATGGGAGAGTTAATTCGATTTGTTTCTTCACATGAAATCGGTCATACTATAGGTTTAAAACACAATATGGGTGCGAGCAGTCAGACACCGGTGGAAAAACTTCGCGATAAGAAATGGGTAGAAGCGAATGGCCACACCATTTCAATTATGGATTATGCACGTTTTAATTATGTAGCTCAACCTGAAGATCATATTTCGCCTGCCGGAATCTACCCACGAATTGGCGCCTATGATAAATGGGCCATTGAATGGGGCTATAAAAACATTTTCAATGTTAAAAATGAATTTGAAGAGCAAACTGTTTTAAAGAAATTGGTACTTGAGCGGTTAAAAGCCAATCCACGACTATGGTTTGGCGGAGAAGGAAAAGATCAGGATCCACGAAGCCAGACAGAAGATTTAGGTGATGATGCCATTGCCGCCAGTGATTATGGAATAAAAAATCTTCAGCGGATTGCGCCAAATTTAGTTACCTGGACTTTCGAATCTGGTGATATGTATGATAACCTGAAAGAAATGCACAAGGCACTAAAAGTACAATATACTAAATACCTGTATCATGTTATGAAGAATATTGGAAACAGCTACATCACAGCGAGAAGTGCAGATGAAGTGGGTTTAGTGGTTACTGAAGTGCCTGCAGAAAAAGTGAAACGGGCAGTTGGATATTTAGATCGTCAATTGTTTAACCCTCCCCTGTGGTTATATCCAAAGAACATTACAGATCGATTGGAAACCAAACCTATGGATGATATTTCAGAACAACAAAATCAGATTTTAAACACATTGTTGAGTCCAGGCATTTTGTATAATCTGGGACAAAAAGCTTTAAACAGCCAAAAGCCTTATCCGGTTGCAGAATTCCTAAATGATCTCGGTGCAACAACCTGGCATGTGAATACTGGAGACGCAATAAAAGATGCGTACTTGAGAAATCTGCAAAGGGCTTACCTGGAAAAACTGGCAAGATTAATTAACCCAAAAGATGTGGGGGATGGTAAAGCGATGTCATTGTTCCAGCGGAGTGATGTAAAGCTAGAAGCTTTGGCGCACATCCAGAATATTAAAGCAAAGGTGAGCCAACTAATTCCTTTAAGTACAGGGATAACTAAAACACATCTGGAAGACATGCTTGCAGAAATCAATAAAATAATCAATAAAAACAATAAGATATGATCAAAACATTTGCTACGCTGTTAATTATAGCAAGCATTCATTCGGCAGCCTTTGCGCAACGAGATTCAAATAAAGAAGTAGCCAAACCTGAATTGGCAGCCCAGCGTGAACTCAGTAAAAAAAATGTAATTGAAAGCTATCTTCATATTAAGCAAGCATTAATCTTGTCAGACTCGCTTTCGGTATCAAAATCTGCAGAACAGTTCGCAAATGTTTTGGGGAAATTCAAGTTCAAAAAGCTAACACTGGAAGAAATGAATGAGGCCACAACCACAAGAGCAGAGCTTAAAAAGCTAGCTACCGAAATATCAGCTACGCGAAATATTACTAAACAGCGAAAAGCCTTTATTCAAATGTCAGATCAATTTTGGAAAATAGCAGATAAGGTAAAACCATTAAATAGACCACTGTTTCTGCAGATGTGTACAATGACAGGAGAAACATGGATCAGTGATCAGGAGAAAATAGAAAACCCTCTTTATCCAAAAAACATGTTAACCTGTGGTATTGTTAAGGCAAAGCTGGATTAATCAATTGCTCAGCTGATTTCAACGGAAATAATTTAATGAAAGAAAAACATTTAGTACGACTTTCTGTTAAGACTTAAAAATCACAGACAATGGATCAAGGGAGAAACCACAAAAGAATTGAAGATTCAAATAAATTGGTCACCGCTACAATTGTGCTCGGAATCATGATGCTCCTATTTATGGCGATGATCAGGTGAAATTTCCCCTAATTTATGGTCTGATTTAGTTTCGATATTCACATCCCAGTATTATAATCAGGAAAGCTTCGCAAATTGCGAAGCTTTTTTATTTCACAACTCCTCGGCTTTCGAAATTTACTTGAAAAGTATAAAAAGGTTATCGTGTTTGGCCTTTCCAAAGACATTTTAACAGTCAGTTTCTATCATATTTCCATAAAATACTGGCTACTAAAGAATTATTTTAACTAACCACTTGTTAATTAAACTAATTTTTCCTAAATTGACATCAATAAGGACATAATAATCAGAATGTTATGAAAAATCTCTCCATTTTCATCCTAGCCTGTCTGATATCAACCGGGTCAGTCTTTTTTTCCGAGACAATTGCAGCTCCAGAATTAGGTATCTCCACCATCTTGCTGGTGTTTGGGATTGCTACATGGTATTTTATCAATCGCCAAAGTCGTACCATAGAAGATAAGTAACAACTGCAGTAACTTATTCTTGCTCTTCCCATCTCAATTTATAAGTGATGGAATGGATAAGTCTTTAATATTTTTTAGACGCCATTTTTTTTCACAACAGCAACTGTTACCATAAGTTGACCTAGATGCCTCATGGTATGTTCGGCCGCATGGAAAAGTAGACCAATTACCGTAGATGGTAAGCCTGCCCTGCCCACACCTCTATATTCAGTTAATGTTGATTCTTTGGTGTGTTTAAGTTGTTCCAGTGCGAGATCGACCTGGTGATTAAATCGATCTACTAATGACGCCACTGAAAGGTTAGAATCTGGATCTTTTCCTTCCGCATACAATTGCTCAAACTGAAATTCAGATAAACCTTTTGCTTGTGCATAAGTAAATACACGGTCGAGCACGCCGCTTAAATGTTGGAGATGAAAACCAGCTGAAGCCATGTCGGCCGGTCGTATCCAAAGCAGATCATCTGAGAAATCCGCTAGGTATTCATTAAGCTCCTCCCTTGCCTGAATCAAAGCGTGAGCTACGGGCTGAAGCAACGGTGGTATTTCGGGTAGCGGTCCGCGCTGCCAAACTTCAAGTTTCTGAGACATAAATTATCCTTATAACCCAAATCTAAAGAATTTATGTTTAAAGTATCATAATGTATTCTTTTTCAGGAACAATTAGTCACCGTACAAACTGAATGACAAACTTTAGACGTTAAATAACGTTTTATTTTAACAAGCCAAAAGATTTAATGATCTCTTGATTTAATTTTTCTAATTTTAAAGCCTAATACTAATTACGTAGCATGTCTATCCGTTCACTTTCGTCACAACAATTTTCTCAATACCACGAAGCACTTTCATCAGCTACTGATGCAAAAAACAGTTTCTCTGCTATAATCGAGTTATATCAGCGTTTATCAGTTAACGAAGAGGAACTGGAATCATTGCAATTTGCTGCAGCGCTGAATGAGATCCAGTCTCAATATGATTTGCAGAAAGATTCGTTCAAAACGGAACACCAGGTATTGAAGAATGTGCGCAAGGCAATTGATGAAAGGATTTTAGTTGTTGAACAGAAACTTTATTTGGGCCTCCCGGATGATTTGGCAGAAATGGACAGATTAATTGCCGAACAGGAAGCGATTGTTGCTGATCAGGAAGACCTCAATGAAAATGAGTTAGCGCTGATGGAAAAAATGAGTAAGAGCGACATTAGCTACGGAAAGAAACTGGCGGCATTAGATCAGTCAAAATCTAACCGCGATCTTCCCTTGAAAACAAAGTTGGAAAGACAGCTTTTACAGGTAGCAGCAGCAGAAAAACAAAATGCTTTTCGAACCGGCTTAATTGCGATGGCGGTGGTATTGCTCATTCCAATTATTTTAGATTACCTGGCATTTATTCTTGGGCTCAACGGAAAAAGCGACACCAGACTAATTTTTTCACATTACGTATTTCTGATTTCATTGATCGTTATTCAACTTTTCTATACCGATCAGATTAGGAATAAAATTTCTACCTTTTTAGCTAAGAAACAAGGTGAGGTTTTCCTTAAAGAAATTTCAGATTCCCTGGAAGATATCGAAAAAAGTAAACGTAAGTTAAACAACAATCGCTCTTAACAATCAATTGAAAGTAATGTACCCGTTTCTTAACTGTGATGTAAATGGAGTCTGCTTTGGTTAAGGTACTACCGTATAAAAAAGATAAGAGGCGAAAATTACCAATAACACAATTCCCTGCTGTACGTTAGTTTTTCCTGTAGCAAGAGAGAACATAATCGTAATCATAGATAACAGTAACAATACAGTTGAACTCATATCAATACCCAAAGTAATGGGCATTCCAAATATAATCGATACTGCTGCAACTGCCGGGATGGTTAACCCAATACTCGCTAAAGCAGATCCTAAAGCAAGGTTCAGGCTGGTTTGTAATCGATCAGCTTTAACCGCATTGTAAGCCGCGAGCCCTTCAGGAAGCAAAACAATCGCAGCAATAATTACCCCTACTACAGATTGTGGTGCCCCGAGTCCTACTACCATAACCTCTATATCATTAGAAAGGTACTTTGCCAATAACACTACGGTAATCAAACTTATTACCAACAAAAATAAGCTGCCAAACGTAGTCGCGCGGTTTGGTTCTGGAACATGCTCTTCTTCCGAGGCGGAATTTTTAGGTAAAAAGTAGTCCCTATGGCGAACGGTTTGCATAAATATAAAACCGCCATACAAAACCAAAGAAACAACAGAAACGAATACCAACTGGCTTACGGTATATTCACCAATAGCACCACTAATAGTGTAATTTGGTAAAATAAGTGTAAGTACGAGTATAGCCGAGAGGGTAATAAGCGCCGCATTTACACCCTGAAGTTTATAGAGTTGCTCTTTGAATTTAATCCCCCCTCTTAACAAACACAAACCCACAATAGCGGTAAGAATGATCATTACCGCTGCGAAAACAGTGTCCCTCGCCAATGCCTTAGTTGCTTCGCCACCAGCAAGCATTAGCGACACAATAAGACCAACTTCTATCGTAGTGATGGCTAAGGCAAGAATAATAGTTCCGAATGGTTCACCAACTTTGTGTGCAATTACCTCTGCATGATGAACGGAAGCCAAAACGCTACCAATTAATAAAAATGCCAGTATAATCCTAAACCACCCTCCCGATTCTATGCCCGTAATAAAATATGCTGCGATGCCTAAAATGGGAAGTAAGATTGTCCATTTGGGTAGATTGATATTCTTCATAGCTTAGATTTAATTCTTACCTAACAAAAAACTGGATAGACGGTTTTATTTTATCAAATTCCATACAGCCGTTCTACGTTTCTAAAGGCTTTGGAATTTTGAAAAATGCCACGTATCTTTATGATTACCAATAGAAGATGCTTTGTCTTCCTTTTATATCCTAAACTTGTCGTTATGCTACTTTTCGCTGTGCCGCTGTATTTGATCGGTTTTCTTGGATGGTTAATCTATGCTGGCTTTATTAAGAAAAATTTAAAGCAGAATTTATCAATGGTATATTTTGGTGGTGTTTTTACCCTAATTTGGGTAGTGATTTTATTGATTTCATTTTAAAGTATTTGTCAAAACCAAAATCTTAACCCCATCCCAACGTGTGTTTCTTTAACACTACAGGTTTAGCCAATAAGCTAAAATCTTGTGAGAAATCATGACTAAAGACCCTAAAATTCACAGGCCATTCATCCGTTAATAAACCTGTTACGAATCTTGAAAATATCCCCTCAAAACTGCTAAAGCTAATGCCAGCTTTGCATATTACCAAATACTCCTGGTCAGATTTGGCGACCACTTCCTGAATTTGATTATTCCATCTTGAAATCAGTGCCGCTGGCAGATTATTAAAATTCTGCTTTTCGATAAAGGCAACTATTTCATTAAAGAACTGTACAGAAAAGTCTTCTCCACTTAACTGACGCCAACCACCTTGAATTTTATCAATGCTACCCAACAACTCTCCATCAAGCACCACACGCCAAGGATCTTCAGGAGAAAATTGAATCACCTGATAAACCGAAACTATAGCATCTGCATCCGATAAAAAATATTCTAATTCTATCATAAATCACCATCTCCCTCAAATAGTTTCCAAATATAGCAGATTAATACTAATAATAATAGCATTAATTAACGAGTATTTTCAGATTTTGCTCATATTTAGTGCCTATCCTCAGCCCAAAGAACTTTAAAGCTACAAAATTAACGATTAACTAAAATATTTAGCTTTCAAGTGGGTATCAATCATTGCTAATCGATAAGGATGCTTTGGCTATCCTTTTCCTTTAGGCGGAGATTGTACTTAATAGGTTATGTTGGAGGCCTCAGAAATGTTTCTGCTATTTACTTATCTCTGTTACAATACAAATTTTGGCACAGCATTTGAATTTAATTCATTAACACACAAATTAAATCTGATTATTATGAAAAAGTTATTAATCATCTCCGCGATTGTAGGTATCGTGGCTTTAACATCAAATCAATCTAAAGCTCAGGTAAGTCTTAATGTTAACATCGGAACACAACCAGCTTGGGTTCCATCCGGTTACGAAAGTGTAAACTACTATTATTTACCCGAAGTTAATTCTTACTATTATGTTCCTCAAAGACAATTTGTTTACTTAAACGGCAATCGCTGGACCAGATCAAGGTATTTGCCTACACGTTACAGGGGATATGATTTGAACAGGAGTAGAAAAGTAGTGGTTTATGGAAACAGTCCTTATCGTAGCTATAACACTCACCGCGTAAAATATTCAAATCAAGGTAGTGTATATCGCTCTTCTTATGGTGGCGGAAATAGGGTGCGTTATAATAATGCGCCGAGAAGAAATGAATTTAGATCTTACCGCGTAGAGAATCGCCATTATGATAAACACTGGAACTCAAGAGGGCCAGGCAGAGGACACAAAGAAAAACATGGAAGACATTAATTAAGTAAAACTAATTACCTAGCCGGAAGATACATCTTCCGGTTTTTTTTATGATGTAAGGGAAACTCAAATGAATAGCGTGTTAACAGAAACAGCCAGAAGAGATTCTGGCTGTTTCTGTTATAAGACTAAAGATTAACCTACTAAGTTAATTATGCTTTTGCCGGGCTGTTTTCTTTACTGATCTTCAGTTGTGCGTTAATTCGCTCTAAAACATCATAAATATCAAACGGCTTACTAATATAGTCATTGGCAAACGCTGCTATCGCTTTTTGTTCACTGTTATTTTGCGCAGACATTACAATAATGGGAATGTGTTTAGTAAACATATCTGTTTTTAAATCTTCGCAGATTTCTGCACCATTACCATCTGGCAACATTACATCAAGTAAAAACAAATCTGGCATTGCATCTTGGATATTTTTTTTCAATTCGGCGAAAGAAGATGATAATTGTAATTCAAACCCCTCCTCTTTCAAAAGAATTTCAATTACATTTCTGATTTCCTGATCGTCCTCTAAAATGTGTATTCGTTTAGTTTCCATATTCAAATTATATCGTTTTGGTTTCTTGCATAAAAATAATTCTATACGATAGTTACAGTAACACCTAGACCTTCTAAATGTTTTACAATTTGTTCAGAAATTCCCTTATCGGTGATGATATGGTCTATTTCTTCCAATCCGCAGATCTTCCCGAAGCCTCGTTTTCCAAATTTGGTAGAATCTGCGAGAACGATCGTTTTCTGCGAAGCGTTAATCATTTTTCTATTCAAATGCGCTTCCATCGCATTGGTAGTGGTTAGTCCAAAGTCTAAGTCAATTCCATCAACGCCTAAGAACAGCTTGTTAAAATAGAAATCCTGAAGAACCTGTTCTGCGTAAGCGCCCATTACAGACGATGAACTTTTTCTTAAAATCCCACCCAGTTGGATAACATCGATATTAGGTTCACGCATTAATTCCAATGCAACATTCAGCGCAGAAGTTACCACCGTTAAATGGGTCGACGGCGTAATATTTTTCGCGAAATAATAAACAGTCGTGCCTGAGGCAATTACGATAGAATCGTTTTCATTGAGTAATGCAGCGGCAGCAATGCCGATTTTATTCTTTTCTGTTGATTGAATTTTCTCTTTTTCGTTTACAGGCCGATCGACAGTATAAGGATTATTTACGGTTGCTCCGCCATGCGTTCTGAACAGTAAGTTTTTATCTTCAAGAAGTTTTAAATCCTTTCTAATTGTAACAGAAGACACTTTCAATTCCTTACATAAGTCAACAACATTAATGTACTGATCTTTCTGCAAGCGACTTAAAATAAACTGGTGCCTCTCAGCCAAATTCATCATAAACTTTTAGTTAGTTAATTCTCCTGCAAAATAGCAAATAAAAATCTCTATAGATTTGATTTGCCTAAATTTTTAATAATTTTTTAATCTGGAGGTTATATGATTTCGAATTTGATTTCTTATACTTGCGTATTGTTTCGTTTTATTATATATACACAAAGTGAAAGAAACCTCCAACTATATTTTGCCTGCAAATTCTGAATGGGATCTTGTCATTATCGGTGGAGGTGCAACCGGACTGGGCACCGCACTGGATGCAGTGACACGTGGTCTGAAAACGCTTTTGGTTGAGCAGTCTGATTTCGCTAAAGGCACATCCAGCAGAAGCACAAAACTTGTTCATGGCGGCGTTCGTTATTTGGCGCAAGGCGATATTGGTTTAGTGAGGCGTGCACTTAAAGAAAGAGGACTCTTGCAGTTAAACGCCAATCATCTTGTACATAAAGAAGAATTTATCATTCCTTGCTATAGTTGGTTTTCTCTATTGAAGTATTTGATCGGTTTAACACTTTATGACTGGCTTGCCGGAAAATATTCTTTTGGCAAATCAAAATTATACAGTAAGGACGAAACTTTAGCTTTGATGCCTGGTATAAAATCTAAGGGGTTAAAAGGCAGTATCCGGTATTTTGATGGTAAGTTCGACGACGCCCGTTTGGCAATTAACATTGCCCAAACTGCAATAGAAAAAGGTGCGATCCTTTGTAATTATACAAAAGTCACTAACCTGATAAAAAATGATCAGGGTGAGGTTACAGGAGTTGAAATTTTGGATACACTTACAGGAAAACAAGCCACTGCAACGGGTAAAGTCATCATAAATGCTACAGGTGTCTTCGTGGATGACATTTTGAAGATGAATGATCCTCAGACGAAAAAACTGGTTCGGCCAAGTCAGGGGGTTCATGTAGTCTTGAATAAAGACTTTCTAAACACCAACGCTGCCTTGATGATTCCTAAAACTTCAGACGGACGAGTGCTTTTTGCTGTTCCCTGGCACGAATATTTATTGGTTGGCACTACCGATACGCCATTAAATGAACACGATTTAGAGCCAAGGGCTTTAAAAGAGGAAGTTGAATTCATTTTAGACACTGCAAGCGAATACTTTAATAAAGCACCGCAACAACGTGATATTTTAAGTGTATTCTCTGGTTTACGCCCGCTTGCGGCACCAACTAATAGTGATCAAAACAATACAAAAGAAATTAGTCGCGATCATAAACTTATTGTTTCATCAAAAGGATTAATAACGATTACCGGAGGTAAGTGGACAACTTATCGAAGCATGGCTGAAGAAACGGTAGATCTGGCCATCAGCCATGCACAGCTGAAGGCAACTGATTGCATTACTTCTAATCTACCAATTCATGGTTGTCATGCTTTTAAAAGTGATCACTACCTTGATATCTACGGTTCAGACCGCTCAGAAATAGAGAAATTATTAAATCAGTACCCGGAATATAATAAACCGCTCCATCCAGATTTTCCAGATACAGAAATCCAGGTACTTTGGGCAGTTAAACAAGAAATGGCCAAAACCGTTGAGGATGTATTAAGCCGGCGCTTAAGAATCTTATTTATTGATGCGTTGGCAGCGAAGCAAATGGCCCCTAAAGTTGCCGCAATTTTGGCAAGTGAGTTACAACACAATCAGGCCTGGGCAATTGAACAGGTAGATAGTTTCAACAAATTAGCAGATGGCTATTTATATGCACCACAAAAAATAGAATTGGCTGGATAGCAAAAACCGAAAAATTATGAGCAAGTATATTCTCTCTCTCGATCAGGGAACCACAAGTTCGAGGGCAATCGTTTTTAATCATGATGGCGAAATCATCGCCATTGCACAAAAGGAGTTTACTCAAATTTACCCCAAAGCTGGTTGGGTAGAACATGATCCGCTTGAAATTTGGTCAACACAGCTGACGGTTGCGACAGAAGCCATCATCAAAGCTGGTTTGTCTGTTTCAGATATTGAGGCTATCGGCATTACCAATCAAAGGGAAACCACAGTGGTATGGGATAAAGAAACAGGACAGCCAGTATATAATGCCATTGTTTGGCAAGACAGGCGTACATCTGTTTATTGCGATGAAATAAAGGCTCAGGGATTATCCGACAAAATCCAACAGAAAACCGGTTTAATTATAGATGCTTATTTTTCTGCCACTAAGGCTAAGTGGATCCTGGATAACGTAGCCGGAGCCAGAGATAAAGCAAACGAAGGGAAACTCGCCTTTGGAACGATAGATACCTGGTTAATCTGGAAATTAACTGCAGGAAAGACGTTTGTTACCGATGTAACCAATGCGTCAAGAACGATGCTGTATAATATTCACACGCTCACCTGGGATGATGAACTGACGGATTTGTTTGACATCCCGAAGAGCATGTTGCCAGAAGTTAAATCTTCTAGCGAGGTATATGGGGAAACCGCCGGTAAAATATTGGCCGCAAAAATCCCGATTGCAGGAATAGCCGGTGATCAGCAGTCTGCTCTTTTCGGTCAAATGTGTACAGAGATTGGCATGGTTAAAAATACCTATGGAACTGGCTGCTTTATGCTGATGAACATTGGTGAAACGCCAAAATTATCATCAAATAACCTGTTGACAACCATCGCCTGGCAAATTAACGGACAAGTGAACTATGCTTTAGAAGGTAGCATCTTCATTGGCGGTGCAGTTGTACAGTGGTTAAGAGATGAGTTAGGTTTAATTTCTAAATCTGCCGATGTAGAAATGCTTGCACAACGTGAGAAAGATACCAACGGTGTTTACATCGTTCCGGCATTTGCGGGTTTAGGTGCTCCACATTGGGACCAACATGCCCGCGGAACCATAACAGGCTTAACACGCGGAACAAATAAATCGCATATTGCAAGGGCTGCATTAGAAAGTATTGCCTATCAGACCATGGATGTATTAAAAGCTATGGAGGCCGATGCAGGAATTGAAATTACTGAATTGAGAGTAGATGGAGGCGCAACATCCAATAATTTGTTAATGCAGTTTCAGGCCGATTTATTGAAAAGTAGTGTGGTAAGACCAGAGGTTACTGAAGTAACTGCATTGGGCGCTGCTTATCTGGCCGGACTAGCTACCGGCTACTGGGAAAGTATTGAGCAAATCAGATCGCAGTGGAAGATTGATAAAACATTCAAGGCTGAAGAGGGTGTAGATAATACAGAAAGAATTAAAGGCTGGAACAGCGCAATTAAGGCCTCCCGGATCAGTGTTGGTGACTAAATCAATAATAATAACATAAACTAACCAAATATCGATTATGACAGAATTCGTTGCAGAATTAATCGGCACAGCCCTACTCATTTTATTGGGTAACGGTGTGGTTGCAAACGTGGTACTTAAAGGTACAAAAGGAAATAACAGCGGTTGGATGGTCATCACTACAGCCTGGGGACTTGCCGTCTTTGTTGGTGTGGTTATTTCTGCACCCTATAGCGGAGCGCATTTAAACCCTGCAGTAACCATTGCCCTGGCCATTGCACAAAAGTTTGACTGGATTAAAGTACCGTATTATATTCTTGCACAATTATGTGGTGCCATGATAGGATCTTTTTTAGTTTGGGTGGTGTACAAAGATCATTTTGATGCAACAGACGACGAAGGTTTGAAGGCAGCACCATTTGCAACTTCACCTGCGATCAGAAATCTAAAGTCAAATCTTTTTTCTGAAATTATTGGAACTTTCGTGCTGATTTTCGTGATATTTTATTTCACAAACGCAGAAATGGGATCTGATAAAACCCCTATTGGCTTAGGTTCGTTAGGCGCTTTGCCAGTTGCATTTCTAGTGTGGGTGATTGGTTTAGGGCTAGGAGGAACAACTGGTTATGCCATTAATCCTGTGCGAGACCTGGGGCCTAGAATTATTCATTCGATCATTCCGATGAAAGGAAAAGGAAGCAGCGACTGGTCATATGCGTTTGTACCTATTGTTGGTCCGGTAGTTGGTGCAACACTTGCAGCTTTGCTTTACATGGCCTTGCTAAAATAAGCGCAAGATTCCTTGCAGCTAATATGTTGCAGATTGCCAGATCATCACAGGCAAATTTTATTACCTTTGATATAAGACAGCATTTGTGAATATCAATGCTTCTACTAACCTAAATATCAAACCTTGCACGATTATTTTCTTTTTATAGATACCGAAACTTCCGGCTTACCGAAAAACTGGCGTGCCCCCTATTCAAAAGAAAATAACTGGCCGCACATTCTGCAAATCGCCTGGATAATTTTCGACAGTAACTATATCGAGGTTAAAAGAGAAAATCATTACCTCGAAAATAATGGTTTTTCTATTGATAGGGCTGCGCAAAAAATTCATCACATCACCAACGAATTTTTAGCTATTAATGGCGAGCCAGTTAAACCCGTCATGCAATCGTTTTGTGAGGACATGAAAAAGTTCAATCCATTAGTGATTGGCCATTTTATCGAACTGGATTTTCATATGGTTAACGTGGAATTGAATAGGTTGGGGATAGATAGCATTTTTGAAAATGCTACTTTCTATTGTACCATGAAAACAAGTGCTGATTATGTTACTAATTCTATTATCAGCCACTTAAAACTTGATAAATTTTATACCATTCTATTTAATGAAGAGCCTGCAGAGCATCACAATGCGTTGAGTGATGCCCTGAATACATCAAAAATTTTCTTCCATCTTTTAAAGGATAGAAAAATAAGTTTAACTTCAATTTATAATCAGGAGCAAACATTCATTAAAGTATCAGACGGATTAGAGATTCCACCTTTTAGACGTATCTTACAGCGACTATTCCCATGGACAATAAGCTAGCAGATAAAATTTATACTTCAAGAATCGGAGACATCACGTTTAAAAAGATTGTACGATGTGGTCCACAAACTCCTGTTTTCGAAGCAGCTACGCTGATGGCTGAAAATAAAACCAGTTGTTTATTTATTGAAGATCATTCAGGTAATTTCATAGGATTTGTTACAGACATTATTCTTCGGGACGAAGTGATTGCAAAACGTTTAGATCCGCAAATTCCAATTAGCGAGGTGATGGATCCAAATATTGTCACCATTTCGCCTGATGCCTTTGTTTACGAAGCTATTCTGATGATGTTTAGCAAAAAGTCAAGATATTTGCTGGTGAACGATAATGGCCAGTTTGTTGGTTTTTTGAGCCGAAACAGGCTTTTAAGTGAACAGGCCGAATCACCGCTGGTATTTATTCAATCCGTTAAATCTGCGGTAAACACTTCAGATTTAAAAGCAAAATGGCAAAAGGTTCCGCATATTGTAGCACAGCTTTTAGATAGAGGCGTACATGCTAAAATTGTTAATGAAGTAGTTACCACCATAGCAGATACAATATCCCTAAAGATTATTGAAGAGGTGATAGACAAATTAGGCGAACCCCCTGCGAAGTTCGTGTTTATGGTATTAGGGAGTGAAGGTCGAAAGGAATTGAGTTTAAAAACAGATCAGGATAATGCCATTCTTTATGAAGATACTGACGAAGACCATCGTCCGGCGGTTCGATCTTATTTTCTTGATTTTGCCACACAGGTTTCTGACAAGCTAAATTATGTTGGTTTTGTTTTTTGCGATGGCGATTATATGGCAACTAATCCAAACTGGACCCACTCATTGGAACATTGGAAATACAATTATAAAAACTGGATTGAGGAGGCATTGCCAGAAACGGCTGTAAAGTTTGCCGCTTTTTTTGACTGCAGGGCCATTTACGGCGATTTATCTTTAATGACTGGCTTACGGACATTTGTAGATGAAGAACTTCAGAAACCAAGTGAAAAGTTCTATGTTTACCTGGCAAAAAATGCCTTGTTGTATGAACCACCGTTAACCTATTTCAGAAACATCCGAACACAGAAAATTGCGAAACGTGAAGTTTTCGATATAAAAACTGCCATGACACCGATTGTGGATTTAGCCCGGGTTTACGCGTTGCAAAATCGAATTTTCCAAAAAGAAAATACCGGCGAACGAATGAAGGCGCTAAAAGAATTAGGGATTTTTACCGAGAAACAATACAATGAACTTTCTCATTCTTATTATTACCTGATGGGCTTAAGGTTGAAGCATCAAGCTAATCTAATCATAAACGATCAGGCAATTCCGAATAATTTTATCGACATCGATTCCCTCACTAAAATTGAAAAAGTAACTTTAATCGAAATTTTCAAAATTATCCAGGATTTCCAAAGTGGAATTAGAATGAAGTTTACGAATAGTTTGAATTAGGATTTGGATCAAAAGATCGAAAGGCTTTAGATCAGTTGCAAGCTTTCGCTGGGAAAACATTTGCGTATTTGTAAAAATAAATTTAGGAAACCATTACCTATATTTTGGTCCTTTATCACTACTGCTTGATCTGGCGCCAACAGTTATCCCGCGGATCAAAATGAGTTACGCAGACTTTAGTTCACGGTTCTGCGAAATCAGCGGGACAAATTATTTCATTAATAATTCAAGTTTATTTCGAGCATTATCCGACAGCTTAAAGCGGTGCAAAGTTTTGCCCGCAGATCAAAATGATTGCGCAGATCTCTATTACCCTATTCTGCGGATATCCCCTAAATCAGCGGGACATAATTATTTCATTAATAATTCACATTTATTTTGAGCATTATCCGACGGCTTAAAGCAATGCAAAGTTTTGCCCGCGGATCAAAATGAGTTACGCAGATTTATACTCCCCGATTCTGCGGAAATCTCCTAAATCAGCGGGACAAATTATTTCATTAATAGTTCAAATTGATTTTGAGAATTATCACCGACGACCTAACGCGATGCAAAAGTTCGTCCGCGGATCAAAATGAGTTACGCAGATTTATACTACTCGGTTCTGCGGAAATCTCCGAGATCAGCGGGATAAATAATTTCATTAATAATTTAAGTTTATTTTGAACATTATCCGACCGCTAAACGCGATGCAAAGTTTTGCCCGCGGATCAAAATGAGTTACGCAGATTTATACTTCCCGATTCTGCGGAAATCTCCTAAATCAGCGGGACAAATTATTTCATTAATAGTTCAAATTGATTTTGAGAATTATTGCCGACGACTTAAAGCGATGCAAAAGTTGCCCCGCGGATCAAAATGATTCGGCAGATTTTTACTACTCGATTCTGCGGAAATCTCCGAAATCAGCGGGACAAATTATTTCATAATAGTTCAAATTGATTTTGAGAATTATAACCGACGACCTAACGCGATGCAAAAGTTCGCCCGCAGATCAAAATGATTACGCAGATTTCTACTGCCCTATTCTGCGGATATCCCCTAAATCAGCGGGACAAATTATTTCATTAACAATTCAAGTTTATTTCGAGCATTATCCGACGGCTTAACGCGATGTAAAGTTTTGCACGCGGATCAAAATGAGTTACTCATAATTTAGTTGCCGATTCTGCAGAAATCCATTGCTAATTATTTAACTGAAATAATTAGCAATAATTTGGTGGATAAATCAGCAGAATTTTACTCGTTCGCCAAAGACCAATCCGTTTAATTCATTTAAATCTTTGATGTAGCGAATTAAGAAGATTTAATTAAAACAAAAAAAGAGTTCCGGAAACCGGAACTCTTTTTAAAATATGATTGTCGCCTAAGCGAAAATTTCTATTTTACTGCATCAATTACAGCTTTGAAAGCTTCTGGGTGATTCATTGCTAAATCAGCCAATACTTTACGGTTTAAACCGATTTCTTTTGAAGCAAGTTTACCAATTAATTGAGAGTAAGAAATACCGTGCTGACGAGCACCTGCATTAATACGTTGGATCCATAATCCGCGGAATTCTCTTTTCTTAACTTTACGGTCACGGTATGCATATTGCAAACCTT